>Ga0272440_1000145_pt1 | contig 59314 bp, 8 predicted proteins | sample SSMMMBAug17_FD_192440 | JGI IMG/M metagenome (GOLD analysis project Ga0272440, IMG submission 192440) | Marine sediment archaeal communities from Little Sippewissett salt marsh, Falmouth, MA, United States - SSM-MMB-Aug17 | ecosystem: Environmental > Aquatic > Marine > Wetlands > Sediment ... | reverse complement strand
TTAAGATCTGCGAGACGCTGGAATTCTTGCTTGAATTAAGAAAACAAAAAAAATAAGGCAATGATACCGAGAGTCACTGGATTGCTTACTGGAGATAGAAAAGTGATTAATTTTAAACAAAAAAATTGTGTAGTGAACTTTTTCTAAATCAGTTAAAAAATCCGGTTGAATAATAAACTTAATATTATGTTACAATTTATACCTGATGACATAAAAATAGCAAACTCTACGAAGGCATGATCTATGCCATAAGTGTCAGTACTGTTCTGATTTTTTATTTTTTTTAGAACCTATTAATTTAATATGTAAAATATGGATTGAGTAATTCTTGATTTGTCGGCTAATATCCAGATTAATCATATTATATTATACGGATCCGGTCATCTACTTGTTATCGTGTACTCGCTGGGGTTGCAAATTGTCCGATTTTATGCTATCTAAAGCAGCAGTCTTGATGCTACCGCATAACGTTGTTGATGTGGATTGCGTACTCAATCCTCATGCCATTCTTGCAAGTTACTTCCTAATTATTGTGCCTTTATCGCATTTATCTTTCAATCTATGTAAGTTCTACTGCTGTTTTTTTTATTATTTAATTTAAATTAAATAGTTTTTAAAATAATTTTTTTTTGTTTTTTAGGAATAAAAACATAAATTAAATTACATATTATTGCTGGCAATCTTGTCTTTCTTGTACAATCACAGGTTCTAATTTTAAAAATTTGAGGAACAAATAATTGATGTCATCAAGTCCTGGTTTCGATATTGGATATGCTGAAAAAAATTCAAGTTGGTCATTATTAAATTCAGAATTTGTTAAGAGTAGTAATGTCATAATAATATGCTTTAATTGTTGATTTTTATCTAAATCATTCATAAAGGAAAAAATATTTTTACTTTTTATGGTCTCATTCTGAATGAAATGAATATCTACCTTACTTATGTCACTATAATTGCCTTGTGAATCAAAAACCTTTCCAATAAATTCATTCTGCTGCAGATTTAACTGAATACCTGAGTTGACAAAAAATCCAGTAAATGCTTCTGAAGCAACCGGTTCAAGTTGAATTTCATTATGATATAACTCAATCCAGGAACCTGGTGTTGAATACCCCAAAATGGAAATAACTTGATCTAAGCTTGCAGAAGCAGGTTCATACAGTACTGGAGGCTTAAGTGGACCCGCTAAAATGGCATAGGTTCCGCTGATGCAAATATTTTTTGGGATAGTTGATTTTATTGATTTTTTTGTTAGATTCAATGTTGAGTTGATGGGGCGCCATTGTTGTTCACGATTATTCCATTGATAAATTTTTAGTGTTTTTTCATCTTTTTCATCCAATGATTGTAAATGATAGTTGATCTCAAGTTGACATGGCTCAAATAAAAGGTTCTGACTTGAAACAATATCGTATTTTTTTCCAATCATTTGAAAACGATCTGAAACAGGTTGATCATTTCTTGTCAGTGCTTCGGCAATAGATACCAAAACGACATTTGAAACAGAATTTTCTGGGATAATAAGAGAAATCATGAGATCATCACTTGATATTATTTTTCCATCAGTTTTTACTGGTTGTCCAATAAAAATTTTTCTACTATTGTCTCTTGAATATCCTCTTTTATCAAATACCTGTAATCGAATTGTATAGGGTCCCATTTTGGTTGTTTGATTGATCAGCCATACACCCAAATTACCAAAAATAGTAGCTGGATTATTATGGACAATATTGTTGTAATATACTTGTTGACAAGATGTATTCAATAAATTCCATTGATCAGGTGTATGCGTATACCCATATTCAAGGACAAAGTGATCAAAGGAATCTCTATTGGTCGTTGCATTTGCAGCTGTTCCCATAATGGGTATCTCTCCATATACAATTGTATTGTCGTATGGGATATGAATGGTGGCAACATTCATAGATTCGCTACGGGCAGTTCTTCTCGAAATGACTTGAGGCGCAGTTTGCCATGATTGATTCGATGTTTCATTGATGTTTGCGCTTTTGGTTGTGCTGTCCCACCATACCTTTCCATTATATGAAACAAAAGCCATTCCCCTGATGTTTTCTTCTTCTAAGCCCAGTTTATGAGCAGATATTCTTAATCGAATCCATTGTCCGGTTTCAGGAAGGTTACCCATAGATCTCAATGAATCAGTATTTAATATTCCTTCAGTCTGAATAAGATTTTCACCCCAAAATGCGCGATGTTCTCCATTGCCTTCGTGCGTATACATTTGAATTAACAATTCAAGGGGAGGATTTTGAGGATCCATGTATACATATTGAATGATGCTTTCATCCTTATTGATCATTAAAGGATAATCAGGGCGGATAAAATAATGTCCATGTACGCCTGTTTTTAAAGCATCTGTATGAGATGTATTGCCGCTATATTTTATTTCTGTGTCCCATTTCCAGGTATCTATTTCCAAAGAACCTGTAGGAGAATTATCTTCAAGCCAGATATTCGGATGATCCGGGAAGAATTCAAAAAACGCTGAACCGGAACCAGAAACAATATCAGGTAAAGTAAAATAAAAATTATCTATTTCAGACTGATTAATCTCTATTGTTTTTTCAGATATGCTTTCATTACCTGCATGATCTGCTAATTTTAATTGAATTGTATATTCGCCCTCAGTGAGCTTCATGGTATTCAAATAGGCTATCATATCATCTGTTACAGATAAAGCTTCAGATTCAGATGCTACAGATAATTCATTAAAATAATGGAAAAAATTTTCATCATTACATTCAAGGCAAGTTATTACTTTTGTATATATATGTGATTCAGAAATTGTCCCTTTTACCATTTGAAATCCAGGAGGAAAGAATAATATGTCCTCAATTTTTGCAACAGGAAACTCATTATCGATGACAACATCATGAATAGTGATATCATTATTCGTTTCTATCATTAAATGATATCGTCCATTATCCTGAAATACTCCGGATTCGTCACGACCATCCCACTCAACAACATGCTTACCAGGAGGCATCTCTGAATTGTGAATTAATGATTTTATAAACTTACCATCAGTACTATAAATAGAAATAAACAGTTTGGATGGCTCATTCAAATAATAATCAACTGTTAAAGAATCTTTAATACCCGGGCTGGATTGTGGTGAAAAATAATATTCCGCTCCTTGATCATTTGTCACCTGATCAATAAAATGGATATAATTTGAATCTAATATATTGATATTACAGTCTGAATTCCTTTTTGGAATATATAAGCATCCGGAATTCATATCACAGCCTATATATATTTGACAGGGTTCTAAATTTTCACACGACCTGATTACGATATTTTCATTATCACATTTTTGGCATCTGTTCAGGCTTGTCTGAATATTGATAGGTATCAGCGATGTATAATCTTGTGAATAACTATCTGAGATAGTGAAAACAATATCTCTATTTGTATTTTTTTCAGTACACAAGGTATTAAAGGAAAAAGTATAATCGTGGCTTTCTCCTGATTTTAAAACCAGTTTTTCTGATGTTTTTCCATTAAATTGTATTAAATCGTTTTCAAAAACAGTTACAGTAACTGTTTTTGATTTTAGTGGAAAAGAATTATTCACAACAGGTATGGTCAGGATAGTATTCAAAGAAGGTGATTGTACAGATAAGGGTGTAATACTGTTTAAAGATCGCTTTCTTTTTTGTGAGGTATTGATTTTCCAATCGCCAGCTACAGGTTCTATGATGGTGGGTTGCGTGCGGTTACTTTCAATTCCTGAATCATTTATTGCTGTTACCTGATATGTATATGGGATACCATTTGATAAACGTGTGTCTGTAAAGGATGTGCCCTCAATGGGTAAAAAATCGTATAAAAGACGTTTATTGTTTCGGTACACAAAATAGCCTTGTATATCGGGTTCCGGGTTTGGCTTCCATTTTAATTTGATGAGGGTATCTTCGGCCATTGCCTCAAACCCCTCTGGTGTTTGAGGTCTGGGAATATATTGTACATTGATAATACGCGTTGTTGTATCAGTTGTGGTGATTGATTCAAATGCAGTGAGTAAAATGGTAACCGGGCCTTGTTGTGAAGGTATACCACTGATAGAAAAAGCACCTGATGGTTCGGCATTACTTTGCCATTGGCAGTTTTCATTAAAACATAACTGAATGGGGACAGAAGGATTTGTAAAGCCTTCAACAGTAATTATATTGTCATGGACGAATGAATTATTGGCAGGATGTGTGATGTTCAGATAGTTTGTTCGGGTTGAAATATAGAGTTTTTCAGAAAAACCACTTTCATTTCCAAAACGATCAATAGCTGTTATCTGGTATTCGTAAATTTTTTCAGAGAGGATATGATCATGAAAGTTATTACTTGGGAGTAATTCTTCGTTTATTTTTTTATTGTTTCGATAAATATGATAACCCTGTAAATCATTTTCTTCGTTCATGCGCCATGATAATTCAACATTGTATTCATAACGTTCATAATTCAGGTCAGTTGGTGTCATTGGCGGTGTACCATCAATAATAATATCAAGTATATTTTCTTTTTCCATGTTTCCATTGCTGTCGATTGCATAATAAGTCAGTTTATATTGGCCATAATCATCAAAAATAATTGTATGAAGATACGTTTCCTTTTCTGCGTTATTTATTTGATAAAAAATGGCATCAACTGTAGTTTCATTATCTGTTGCACTAAGGGAAATTGCAAAGCCGGATTTGGCATAAACCATTTGATTTTCGCTATAAAAAAGCCCATCAGCACGAAAAGTTGTTATAGGAGTTTTTATATCAACATGTGAATCATCACTCAAAATGTTTGGACAGGAAAGATAACTCATTGCACCGCCGGTATTCAGATAATAATCTTTATAATTGTTATTTGAAATTCTTATGGCAAGGTATTTCCCGGCAAAACAAGTAAAAGAATTGGGGGTTGATTCAAATGTTATAGATTCACTCGTTCCATCACTGATACACCTTGAAACAGGCTCACTTGCTTTGGAAATAAAATCAATACCATCAGTTGAATAGCCTGGCTCAACAGTAAAAGCATGGCCATATGATGGTTTTGAATAAAATTCTAAAACCCCGTACCAGGGATTATCATTAAAAAAAGTTTTATCATTTATAGCTGGCTTACGTGAAGTAAATATGATGGACGAATATTCTGGTAAAAGGATTTTATCTGGAATAGAGTCAACTGTGTCATCCAATTTATTATCAGTTGTAAGCCATAAAATATGAATTGAATAGCTTTCGGGATGACTGGCCAATGGGTAGTTATCCACGATATCGGAATTGATCATAAATTGTTTGTCGTCAATTCCATCTATATTCACGTCAGATATTTCATTATCACTATAATTATTTCCTAATTTTTGGCAAAATGAGTGCTCCTGATAAGAATAGTAAATATTTGATTTCATATTCCAGAAGTTGTTGTTTTCAAGCACATCATTTGTAATGTTTGTTTCTTGGTCAAAAAAATTCAAACTGATGGTGCTATTTTTTTTCGAATTAAATTTCATACCATATGGTTGATTTGATATTACTGAGTTATATAAAATGAAATTTCTGCCTATATTATAATTGTCTGATGATGATGATATATTAATGCCTGATAAAGCATTTTCATAAAAAATATTACTATATATTGTATTATTATCTGAAGAAGATATCATAATACCACTTGATTTATAATATTTACAGATATTGTTTTTCACATTATTATAGTGAGAATATTTCAGAAAAATCCCATTTCCTTTATTCCCTATGCATAAATTGTTATAAATCATATTATGGTCAGCATATTCTAAAATTATTCCATTACTATTATTTATATTAGAATCAATACCTAACCTGTTATTAATAATTTGACAAAATGAAGATTTTAATAAATATATCCCTTTATTATAGACAGTAAATCCATCAATTGTAACATTATTAGAAAATATAGAAATACCGCTTGAAGTTATGGTTACAGATTGATACCCACTAAATGAACGTAATATTATTGGTTTTTCAATTTTTATTTCTTCTCTATATGTACCAGGTTCAACAATAATCGTTTGAAAAAGATCAGTTTTATCAATGGCTTCCTGTATACTCTCATATCCATCCTCTCCTACATGTGGATGTATATAATAAAAATTAAATAAAAATGATAAAGGGAATAAGTCTCCTCCTTCATTTCCATTCATTGAATAGGTGGAATCAAAAACTCCATTTTGATCTGAATCTGTTAACTGGCTATGACTGTAATAATTTCCTAGAGAACTTTTATAAACCTTATTTTTTAATATAAAACAATTTGTATTAGGTGTTTTCCATATATTTTCTGATTGGTTAATCGAGTTGATATGAGTGTTTGTACTGTTTATAAAATCATTTAAAAAAATCTGATTATTAAAGGCGTAGTCAAGTTGAATGCCAATATTATTTGAAAAAAATATATTTTCTTTGATGATATTCTCATGTGCATTTATTGCCTTTATACCTGAATCCCGGTTATTTAAAATATAGTTTTTTTGAATATTACAATAACATGAATAGATTATTAGTCCGGAATGTTCATTGTCGCTACCCTTAATGGAAAAACCTTCCAATACAACATTATCATTATTTATTTCTATGACATACTGGGCAGCATTATTTCCAATTATGGTTGTCGCTTGCCACCCGCTTTTTGATATAAGAGCGATAGATTTGTCAATGTACAAATTTTCTTCATACTGGCCTTCATAGACAAGGATTGTGTATCCATCGCTTGCATCATTAATAGCATGTTGAATACTATTATAAAAATGACCTTCTCCAACAGTTAATACAGGTTTAAATAAAGGCGCAATTGTTTCCGGATGTGAAATATAGCTCCAAACACAACCCACTTTAATATTGTAATTTTTGTTTGACTGGTTTTTGATTTTAAAAGCAAGGAAATTATTGGCTTTTAGTTCATAGGGAACAGAATTCATTTGAAAAGTCCATATATTGGGTATCGTTTCATGCACACTTAACCTTGAGGGTAAAAAATCAGATTGAAAATTGTGTTGATCTGTTGAAAAACCGGGTTGAATCGTAAAAATATCGCTTTTATCCGGGGGCGTAGAAAAAAATATAGCTCCTTCCCAGGTACCTTCATTAAAATAAGTGGTATCATCTGATAGAGGATGTTCAGAAAACCATATATACGAATCGTTTTGCGGTATGGTAATTTCATTATATTCATTGGATACATTGATACTCATCGAATGATTATTATTTAACAACCATGTTAGGGGTAAAAAATGCTTTGCGGGTTTAAGTAATGGGTAATTATCTTTTGAATCATCGTCAATCACATATGGATCTGGTATAATTCCATTATTGTTGTTGCCACTGGAAGTCGTTTTCTGATTAACAATGTTATCAAAATAATAATTTCCTACAAAATTTTTATAAACAGCATTTTCATAATAATAATGAAGCTTTGTGGGTGATTGGAAATAATTGTATGTTTTGTAGAATCTTATTGCTACAAAACTATTAAGATAAATTATGTTGTTATATGAATAATCAAACACATCTGACAATCCTTCATTATTAACAAAATGATTATTTACAATTAAGTTAAGATCACTTCCTTCAATTCTAAGTATTCCTCTTCCATTATTGCCATATATGGTATTTTGATTAGAATTAAATATTTCAAGATAAATGTATGGAGAGAAATTTTTATATATAAAAAAATTGTTTATAATATAAGAGTTGTTTGTAGCATTACAATAAATTCCACAGTTATAAAAATAATTGTCTATCATTCTGTTATTGTTTATAGGATTATCATCGTAAAAATATTTATATCCAATAACAATACCTCTTTCGCAATGATACAACACATTATTTTCTATTAAATTGTTATTACTATAAAGAATAATCCCTGTGAAATCTCTTATATTTCCTTCTTTAATTCCAAACTTATTACTAACAATTGAGCAAGAATCAGCTCCCAGCTTAACATAAATAATTGTTGCCTCATCATAATGATAATCAGAAGAAAAATAATAATCATTATCAATTGTGAATCCTTCAATTCTTACATGTTGATGTGTTATTGTTATAACTTGAATATCGCTATTTCCAATAATTGTAGTTGTTTGATATCCATCTTCAGACTTAAGCGTTAATTCTTTATCAATCGTAAATGATTCACGATAAGTCCCGGGTTTAACAATTATTGTATCCCCTTTTGCTGATGCCTGATCAATTGCAGATTTTATTGTTTTATATTCTTCATTGGGACCAACATAAAGTGTATTTCCTTCTGTTGATCTATTTACTATTTTTTGATTATCCGCATTATGCAGAGTTGAAACAGGCAGGTTCGTATTGGCAAGCAATGGGTATGGTGGTAAAAACACTATTATGAGAAATAACATGATTTTTTTTTTCATGATATTATGTATCCTTGATTTATAATTTTATTGGAAATGTTATCTATAGAAAGACTGATCAATTAATTTAGAACAAATTAAGATTAAAATTTTATTTGACTTTATTATAGTCAGTTATTGAAGCCAGTGTTTCTGCGATAACAGTTACTGTGCCAGGGTTCAATTTTTTTAAATCAATGTGATTATCATTAATGTGAGCCAGGACATTATGAGGTGTTTGTAATAAATTGTTTACTTAACAAAAAAGCTCCAATGTCTTGAAATTATAGGCATCTTTTTGTAAAATCTCTTTTATAAACAGGTAATATTTTATCATGTATTTCTTTGTTGCTTATAGAGTAAGTATGATATGATCATTTTCTATATTATTTTGAATTAATAATTCTGTTTTATTAAATCCATTTATTTGAATAAAAATAAAAATCAACACTAATTTGAATATTATCAGGTGAGAAGTCATATTCATAATAATTCCTTAATATAAATATAAATTGAGTAAATGTTTTACTACTGTTTTTTAAATTAAATTAATATTCAGGGATATAAGCACTCAGAAGATACAATGTTATTTTAAAGAGAGCATAATGTCAAGGTTCAAAACAATTGAAATTCAAAAATTTCATTTCAATTGAAAAATTGTATTTATTGTTATCATTGTTATCAATAATCAACTAGTTTAGGTCTTTAATCAAGATAATCAAAGATAATCAAGGTCTGGATAATCAAGATCTGACCCCATTTTCTTTCCATTTTCCTTTTTCTCCATCATTTCATTTCCATTTAAGGCCGATTATTTAGGATTATCTAAGTATTTTTTTATTTTACTTACAGTTTCTTCCAAATAATTATGAATAAAAGAATGAGCAGTAACACCTAAACCACACAAAAAGATTTTTGTATCATTATGTGCTTTAAGAAGCACTTCGTCACTTTGGTCTCCCCCTTGCAACCATGCAAAAGGACCGCTATTACCGATCCAAGATACAATATCACATTGTTTGTTTATTCTAGTTTCACTAGCAGCACCTTGAAAATCTTTTATTTGAGCACCCGCAGCTGTAGCAATATGTACTCTTGACTTATAGTCAATATGATTAAAAGCCACTCTTAATATGGCGCCTCCTTGACTATGTGCCGCTAAAACCATTCTAAGATCCTTAGTAGAGCCTACTCTTCTATTGACATAATCTGCTATATATTTTGTAGTATCATCATATAATAATTCCCATTGCTGTAAGCCTGCCTGTATACTGTCATATGGAATTCCGATAATATCATTGGCAAGTTTGAGGGGATAAACAAATATTCCATCTCCAATATTAAACAGTCCGGTTTTATTGTGAACAAATCCAACTCTCGCTAACTTTACAGAACTTCCCTTCAAATTATCTTCAATTACTTTTGCAGAATTACGAACCCCTGAAAGATCATTCATAATCCCGTTTATAAACACAATTTCAAAATTTTTTCCTTTGTAGCAAAAACTACCTTTATGATTAGCATATGGTTTTCCTTTATCGCCAAAAGTAATTCCAATAGTTAACTGGCCTAATTTACTTGCTCCAAGAATAGGTGCCTGGACTAGTACACGTCCTACACCAAAAACTGACTGGCCCATTCTATTAGCTACCTCGCTGAAAATTAAACCTAGTCTATCAAATAAATTAACAGGGGTGTTATTAACAAACAAATACAAATTTAGTCCACCTCTCTCACCTATAATATCCCTATTCGTCCAACGGCCTAAGCTTGTCGAATAATATCTAAACCCATAATAAAAAAGTCCTGTCTCAACATCATAATATTTTGTAGAGAATCGAAACATATTGCTTGATGATGCTTCTCCTTTAGATTTGATTAAATTTCCATACGCATCGTAACTATAATAGGCAGAAATATTTCCTGTTTCTATATCTATAAGTTGTTCTACATTCCCTCTTCCATTATAGCAGAATAATAACGTATTTTTATCAGTTATCGAAGCTATAATTCCTCCTATTCCACCAGAGTTAGTTAAACTCTGACGTATGTCTAAACCAACAATATAATATTTGTTTTCGATTTTTCCTTCATTCTTTATTATTTCCTTTATTAAATTCCATTCATCATAAATGAATAATATCTCTTTATGCATATGCCAATTTCCACTTTGAAATCTATAAACTACTTTCTTAATTCTTCGTCCCTTATAATCATACTCAAATTTGACCCTGGAATTTTTTTCTATCAGGCTTGAATCATTAACTTCAACAAGTTGATTATTTATGTTATATGAATAAATGGTTTCTGAATAGTCATTTGAAACTGAAACTAAATTTCCATCACTATCAAAATCAAAAGTACTATCATTTCCATTATCTGTTTGGATTTTCTTATACTGGTTCAGATTATTCGAAGTATAGTTGTATTCTTGATTAGCAACAATAGTATTTATTCTATTTCCAATTGAATCAAATAAGTATGAACGATACTCATCATCAACAGAAGTTGACAAATTGTTAATATCAATACCTAAATATTTCTTTGATTCTATAAGTTCATTTCGATTGTTGTATTGGTATTTAGAAAAAGTTTTTGTATTAAAAGCATATTCTTGCTTCTGAATAATCGTTTTTCTTCCAATTTGATCATAGTGGGTAGTATATCTGGATATTAGTTTATCACTAAATTCATTAATAACTTCAGTTTTTACGTTTCTATTATCCTCAAACACATATTCTGTGTTAAGCCCGGATAATGTTTGTTTCTGATTAATCAAATTTGAACTTGGCAGATAACTATATTCGATCTTATCTTTTTGTCCAAGAACATCCCATTCAATACCATTCATCCGCCCATATTCATCATAATCATACTGAACTGAATAGTTTGAATCCAACGAAAATCCATTATACCTTCCTTTGACATCCTCTTGTGAATATACTCTTTTGATTTCAATATCATATAAACCACTGATAATTTCACTTTCCAGTTGCAATTTGTTGTTATAATTAAAAACATGTGTTCCAGCAGCATCTTGAACAGTCTTTTTATTCCCCAAACGATCATAAGAAAATGCCAGATCTTGTGTTTCATCGGAGTAGTCTACCTTAAGCAGTGCTCCTGTACTATGATCATAAAAATATGTCGTAACCAATGGGTTATTGTTCCTCGTTCGAGCCCAGGTTCGCGTTTTTAATTTACCTGAATCTGTATATGTATATTTTACATGCTTTTCAGCAGCATCTTCTTTGCTCAAAAGTAGGCCGGTTGACTCCTGGAAATGCCATTTTGTGAGGTCTGCGTCTCCTGAATCTTCAGGCCATTGTTCTTTATTCCACCCAATATCATTCCGGAAGGTATGCATTTCTATACGTTCACCATAGTCATTATAAATATATTGAACCGGATAAACGGCATCTCCCCATTGATGTGTGAGTTGATTTCTTGAATTGTAATTATATCGAATTGTTTGATTGAGTGCACTGCTTTTAGAAATTGTTCGTCCGGTTTGTGTATCATATGTGATGGTTATTCGGTTACCATCCGAATCTTCAACATAATCGACAAATCCTTTGTCATTATAATGTGTAATTGTTGTCCCTGTTCTGGGATCGGTAACACCAATTTTTCTACCAAATTCATCATAAGTATATGTTTTTTCAATACCGGTTTTACTCTCAGATGATATCGTCAATCCATTTACTGTTATGGTGGTTGTCACTTTTTCAGAGTCGGGTGTATCTACAACACTGGTTACTTTTTTGTTTTCACGATCAACATATTGCCTGGAAATCGTTTTATTGCCAAATATATCAATAAAGATTGAATTGCTGATTAAACCATCCTGTCCCAGACCTGTGAGTTGTTTTTGTTGGATACCGATTTTTGTTGGTGTGCTATCGTATTCATTGGCATAAACCAGGTTTGTCTTTACAATCCACCAATTGGAATCAATATTTTGAAACTCAGAGATTGTTTCACTAATGCGATCATTTGTATTTGTTTCAAGAATACCATTGCTATCAATATCAAATCCACTTTGTTTTCGATTTCCAAGAGTGTCGTAGACGTATATAGTATCAGCAATCTCTGATTTTGATTTTCTAACTAATTGTGCTTTATCATTATATTCTTGAGTGAAAATAACATTTCCTGAAAAACCTGGTTTTTCTGTTTGAATTGTTTTACCTAACATATCTATTAGTGTCTGCTGCCATCTTGGAGATGAAGGACTTGTCATATGCTGTCGAGACCATTGCGTATGGTCATCATTAATACCATAAAAATAATATGTCGAAATAATAGCAGAACCAGATTCACTTTTTGTATGACCATCAAGATATGATTCTGATATTTGGGTAAAACCGCCGGGCAATATCGTTTTTTTGATTAAACCATTTTTACTATACGTATATTGAGTGATCAGTCTGGAAGTATCTTGGGATTGGATCAAACGTCCTGAAGAATCGTATTGGTAAGAAGTCTTCATTTGTTTTTCACCAGCTTTAATCGTTTCACTTAGTTTTCTTCCTTTAGCATCATATGTATAATATTTAATAATGTCTGGCTGTGAATCATATCCTTTTTTAGTAATAGATTTTGTTCGGTTTAATTCATCATAGGTATACAATGTCGTTATACCTTGTTCATCAATTTTCTGTAAAATATTGCAACAATCCCATTCATTTTCCGATATAGTTCCATTAGAATGTTGTGTTTTGATGATATGATCTAATTCATCGTAATAATATACTGTCCATTGAATTCGTTCATAGCCTTCTCCTGTATAAATGTAAGTTTCGTTAAATCGACCATTTCCAAAACGATCTGTAATGGAAACTTCTTGCTTTGTTTTAAAAGCAATACCTTCAGGGTAATCGACTGTGCCATATGTAACAATAGTTTGCATATCGTGTCCATAAATACGTGTGAATGCATTTGCTTCCGGATCAGCATTTTCAATAAATTGTCCATAATAATATTTATAGGAGATCTGCTGACCATCAGTATATTGTATTTGTTTAATTTTTCCAGACATAGCAAAGGTTGTTCCAGAGGGGTAATAGGTATTAATGGTTTTTAAATTTTCTTCATCTCCATATTTTGCATCAGGTGTTAAGCATCGTTCAGTGATTTCTATTAATTCGTTATTGTTTGTGTAAATATATGCATGATATGTTTTTGCTGTAATGATACCAACAATTTTTTCAATAATGGTACGTGGTTTATGATCATGCTTTTCATCATACTTATCAAGCGGATCAACAGTCTGATAGTCATAAGTGATGCTTCTAATGTCATAGCCACCGGATTCATATGGAGAATCTAACCAGGGTAATTCTTTTTTTACTATTCGATCATATTGATCATAATAAAAACGTTCCCATGAGCCATTTGGGAAGATACGTGATAAGAGTTTTCCAAAATTTCCCGGCTCATTGGGATCTTCATGATAAAAATATTTTGTAGTCAATGCCAGATTATCCGGATCAATAACTATTTCAATGGTTTCTTCACCCCAGGGAAAGGTATGAAAGGTTGTACGAATGATTGATCCTGGATTGTTTTCAGCATCAACAATAGTTTTTGTAACAATTCTATTGTTTTCATTTGGTTCAAAAACTTCTGATCGTGTAATTTGTTTCAATCCATTTCCTTTATTTAACGACCAGGTATTTTGTTCTTTATACCAGGAGTATTCAAAGGTTTTTAGAATAGTGCCATTTTTTATTTCACTTATTTTGAATCGTTCATTTATATCTTTAGAATAATCAGGATTTTCAATACGCAAGGTTGAAAATGGTTTTTGTTGATCACTAAGAATAATGAAACGATTAATGGGTTCTTCGATATTATCACGTTTATAAAACGCTATTTCATACATATATTCGTTTATTGGATATATATTTACAATGGTTTGAGGTGCAATTACCTGACGAATATTGTTATGGGTAAACTGCTTCACATCTCTGGAAAGTGTATATAACCGGAGCATTTTTGGGGTATAAATTTCTGGTGACAAATGATCATAAATAATTGACAAATTTCCTGCTGAACGTCCTTTATTGGTTTTTCCAAGATTAAAATGAGCATCAATACTTGATAATTCGATAAAATAACTGGCGGGTTCTTCCTGACAGTATCCATTACTTTCATCATCACAACTAGGACAACCAATATAAACCATAGCATCTTTGTAACAATTGGGTAATTCTTTATCTCTTGCACGAATAATAATCCAGCTACTTTCATCCTCTTCTTCTGAAACTGTTATCTTTCCTGTTTCCTTATTAATAGTTACATCGATTTTATTATCTTCAACTATTTCCCATTCAATAATTCTATATTTAGGTTGGGTTTCTGCAAAAGCATAAGCTTCTTCGCCATGAGGGATGGGATACTTATCATCTTCAATATATATTGATTTTATTACAACATAGGGATACTCCCAAAGTACATTTGGATCATCAGAGTTTTTATATAGATTTATCGATAGAAAATCATTTGGATCCATTTTTGAAATATCAATTTCATTCTGAAATTCATCTTGAAAATTATTGTGTAAAGCTTGATTTGTATCTAAATTTGCTTGAATTTCATGACCATTGATTGAAAAGATTTGCTCATTATTTGGTCCAAATATTGGAAGCTTTGATAGTTCTGGTTCTAATAGGCTGTAAAGTAACAAAGGTACATTATCAAAATGTCTAAGTTCTGGAATATCAGGATTATGTAAATCCAGATCTATTTTTGAGTAATCAGGATCTTCTGCTTCATAAGTTTCTAAATCAAAAAGTGAAAATTGAAATTCTGGTCTATAAACATATTGATAGAAAAATTCCTCAGGGATACTGGTCGATTCATCATCTCTGTTTTTCAAAATTTGATAATCAAGACTGGCATTTTCATCATATATTGGAACTTTTACAGGTACATAATGTTTAGGGCGATATTCCAAGGCCCCTGAACCAGCTCCTATTGAAGTAAAATTTGGGTTATCACTGATATGCTTTCCATTGACATGAATATAAAAATGATTTCTATCTATCTTTTTTTGAGGAAGTATTATCATTTCAGTTTTTATACCTGGCGAAATGGAAATTTTTTTTATTGAACTTAATTGTCCTTCCTCTGCAACCATTGACAATCTGGCAGTATACCCCGGTAAGCCCTCTGGTAAAGGCGTATTATCCCAGTCATACCATTGTGTCGTTATTGAAATATAGCGATCATCAGTTAAGCCAGCACCTTCAAAACCAATCAAATAGTTTTCTTTATTATCATTTTCTTGATGAATATCTTTCTTTACCTGTCGTTCCACTTTAAATTTTAAATTGGGTGGTCGCAAAATTATTTTATCCGGTGAAAAATTTAATAATACGTTTGTATTCGGATCGTTATCATGATCCCAATGCCCTACTTCAGCCAATGCTGTTCCTATATATCCAGTTGCACGATTAATCAGAACAACTTTTACTTTTTCACCGACTCTGAGGTGATCAGCAGATTTTGTTCTTAATTCGGGATTAACGTTTGTTTTTTCGCCCCACTCTTGAATCGTGTCACGTTTAACGTTTATATAGTTATAAATATTTGGAAAAAAGGCATCTGCACCTTTTATCATGATTTGATAATTAATAAGACTTTCTTTACTGGCTTCATCACTAATATCGGAACCATAATAGTTATTAATATGCCCTAATCCTCTTTTTTCATTAATTAGTTGACCATTAGATGCTCTAAAGACATAAATATCTGTATTTTTTAAATCTTTGATACTAATATGTTTCAATAGTCCCTTATCTATTATGTTTGATGTATAATCAGGCAGTCGTTGAATTGTTGGTGAAATATTTTTGTATTCATCTTCATTTTCAATTTGAACATCACTCGACAACCAGACATCAACGAATCCTTTTTCATTTAGTTGAGAAATATCAGCAATACCATCTTTATCAAAGTCAAAATTTTTCAAAGCTTTTTGAGTAACTAATGGATCTAAACAGGTGTATTCAGTTTGATCACTTATGTAAACATGTCCACTTTCTTCAGCGATAACATAAGGTCTCTGTTCATTTTTTATTAATGCCTCTCCAGTCAGTATGGAACTGTCTATCGCAAAATTATATTGATACCATGTTTGATCAAATAAATGTTCTTGTTCATATAGCATCCTATAGATATGAGCCAGAGTTCCCATTGTAACACCACCTGTAAAGCCCATTATTGACAAAATATCAAAGCCTCCGGTACAAAAATCAAAGCCTTCTCTCCAAACAAAATAAGAGCCAAAAGGACTATCTGCTTTTGGATTAAAATGTTTAAAGTGTAATTCTGTCCACATTGCATATGGATAGATCATAATAAATCCCATGCACGGGGGAAGATAATATTCTAAGCGATAAACTCCGGTATGAGTGGTAATTGACTGTGCGCCATAGATAATTTTTACATTTGCCCCTACAACTGGTGCCCAAAGTTTGTCTTTTTCAAAGTTAAAGCCATATAATGTCTGCCTTCCTTTATCATGATCGCCATCTTCTGTCGTGTAAAAGGCGGCTCTATAACCGATGTTATTTTCTGATGAATACAGTAATTCACCCTTTTCAGATATTAGAGCTGAGTTAGCTGTTAAAAAATCAGGATAAACTTGTTTTAAATCTATTGGACTTTCAAGTAAAATGAGATCAGAAGGGTCATTGATATGTTGTTTTACAATAATAGATGCAGTATTGTTGTGAAGTGCTGGTTTATTCATCTCCTGTCCACTTATCAATGTAAAATCAAGAGTATCGTATTCTTCGCGAGATAGAATTAACATGTTATCACTATATTTTTTTTTTATTTCTATTAATTCTTTTTGATATTGTCTAAATGTTCCACCACTAATAACTCTGGCATTTTCAAGTGATTTTCCAAATGCTTCTCCAATTTCGTTAACAATTCTTCCTTCGTTATTATACTCAACCCATATTGGTTTGCCATTTTCACCTTTTACAAGTCCTTTAGCTGCCACGACGCCAACTTTCCAATACGTTCCATTAAAATCCTGCCAATGCGGTAGTATATCTGCATATATTTGGGGTATAACCAAAAAATATTGCATGAACATTATGCAGATCATAAGCATGAAATTGTTCATTTTGCTTTTTTTAAAAATCATTTCATTACCCTTATTTATAATGATCATCGTTTATCTGGTTTCATATCATTTGATATATTCTATCAATAACTTACTGTGTACTTAAACGATCAATTTCTCCGATTAATTGCCTGATATCAATTTCACCATTAATATAATCAATCAATAGGGGCTGAGCTTTCTCAGGCATGAGTGCGTAACCTAAATAATCCAGTCGTTTCAGATGAACCAATCCCACACTACTAACTGTATTGGTTTGCTTATCCATCTGGCCTCCGCCAACCGGAACAATCTGTAATGATTTAGGATCAAACCCAACCAGTAATACATACTCTGGTAAGTTTGAAATATATTCAAAACTTTCATACAAATCCGGAATGGTAAATGTTAGCTGAAGATTTCCAGAAACTTCAATCCCTGATGGATGAATCACAAAGGCCCAATGAGGCATTGCTCCTGTAAAACACTGGTAACCAATTTGATTTAATTTCATAAATTGAACATGAATATCACCTTCATTTCTGCCATCCGGAAAGGATAACTGAGTATCTTTTAGATCCATTATCAGTTCATTTGCAGCAAGTATTGCTGGAATATTTTGATGACTTTTAATTCTTACAAATGGCACTTCCGGATTTAAAACCGGAATCATTTTAACATCTGTTTTATTGAGGTAGCCGGCTTCAACATTTATCCAGAATTCCAATGATCCATACGTGCTATTTTTTAATTCAGGATTGACAATAGCAAGATATCGTCCTTCAGGTATGCTTTGATCGGCTGGTTTTCCATATCCAAATCCATAACAACCATTGATATCTGTTTGGGATATTTTATCCAGTTTTGGTAGATAAACGTCAATTCCTTCCAATGGAATCATAAATTGATCGGCAACAAAGCCCTGTATCAGTGTCGGTAATGGACGAACTTGAAACGATGACCGCCAGAGTATTTCATTCTCATATGTTAACGTCACATAAACCTGACCGCCATAAGCATAATCGCGCTTTGGAAAAAAGGCTGTCATTATATTGTTTGGAAAATAAGACAATCCTCCGGGTACTGGCTCATTTTCTCTATGCACTTCCAGACGTTTTATGTCGCTCATTTCTGTAAATTCAGCACCCTGTCTGGTTGGTGAATATATTTCACCATGAGCATTTTCAGTTACACTGATGGTTAACATTTCCGGATTAATGGACTTGTTAAAGTAAAAAGCAATAAAATCATTGGGTTCAACATTGATTGTATTGTTTTCCGGTTCTTGTTTGATAACTGTTAGAGGAGTATTTTTTAAATTATTAATGTTAAAAGATTCTGTCTGGCTCATAAGGAGTACATTTTCTGAATTCACTACCTTGATGGTAAAAGTGTGCAAGCCTTGAGTTGCTGAAATGGATATGGAAGCACTGGCAATCGAATTGCTGACATTCATGATAACAGGTATGAGCTGATCCATTTGAATTGAAACCATATCAGTATCAACCTGTCCGGAAATTGCTGCTGAAATATCCATAAGAATTTTATCCTGGCTTGTTTGAATGACTTCATCTGGCAGTGGTTTGATCATATCAATATCAATATGGGTTTCCAGTTGAAAAGCCAGTATCATATCTGTACGATTGCCGGGAACATCCCAGGCTTGAATGTCGATAGTTGTTTTTTCGTTTCGAACCAAAGGAATTGCTGTATCCAAAGTCCAGGTTTCATCTGTGTTTCCTGGTAAAAGACCATAATTTTTTCCATTGATTGAAAAACCAGCAATGTTTTTTTCTTTAATGAGAAACGATAAAGGATAAGGCGTTTGATAAACATAATTGATTACAGGTGATGCCTGAACACTTGAATTATAGACATCAATTTCTGGTTGATCCGGATCAAAATAAATATCAAATTGAAAAGTTTCGCTTATCCCTCTTTGATCAAATGCAGTCACTGTAATTGGAATGACAGCAGCATGAAAGTTCACCATCATGTATTTAAAAGACATTTCTGTCGGGTTGATGGGTATCATTTCTGCAATCTGTTCATTAATAACAATATTGCTGATACCATAATCACTTTTAGCAGTGCCACTGATAAAAATATTTTGATCTTTTATAATAGAATAAAGCCCTGGTTTTGATATCTCTATAACTGGTTTATTATCACCAATCGTTTCCTGTTCCGAATAATAAAGAACTGTAGTTTTGGCCTCTACAAAATCGTATTTTGTTATGGCTTTGACAATCAGATCATTGGAGCCTGTTGTTGATAAATGAACATTATTGAACAAGAAGGTATAGTCTCCACTATCTCCCTGGGCAAAGGTCATCTGATCGCTTAGAAAAAGTTTAATTTGTTCTTTGGGAAGACTCGATCTGACAAAACCTTTGACTTGAATGGATTCATCGTAAATCAGCGTCCCATTTGAAGGATAAGTAATTGAGACACGAGGCTTTTCTGTAATTGAAACTGTGACTGTTATTGACTGCTTTGTTTCGTTTGCCATCATATCCCGTGCTGTAACCACAAGACCATTTTTTCCAACTGTTAAGGGAATGGTTAAAGAAAATGTGTTGAATTCATTCACAATGGCGTTAAATTGTTGATCAGGAAAATGGTTTGATTGAACATAAACGCAGTCAATTCCTGATTGCTCATCTGATGCAAAACCTGTTATTTCGCTATAGTCCTTATCAGTTGTTCTTTCTGATTCTCCTGAAATATTCAGTAATGGCGGTGTGTTATCCGATAATACGTCCAGTGTTGATTTGGATAATACTGTATTGGATTGATCATAAATGATCAGTTCCCAATTTCCGGAAAAAGGAATGTCAATATGAAATATTCCATTTATAGCATTGCCATGTATGACAGTATTTTCAGACATAGCCTGTATCGTAAGTTGCTTATCATCATATTCGTATGAGCCACTTACTTCACATGGAAAAACATTACAAAAGGTCTGGTAATCACCATCTGATTGAAATGCTGCCTTTGAAATTTTTACTTCGGGTATGGCCAGACTTTCTTTTTGAAGGTTAAGTGTAATTGAAATCGCCTGACTTGCCATATCCTGGTTTTGTTTCTCAATTGAAGAAACCTGAACTTTCAAAACAACTGTTTTTTCCACGCTCTCCGGAGCCATGAATGCTAATTCATTGAGGTCTTCGATCTGAATCATCCAGGCATTTTGATCAGGATAATAATTTCCAGTGGAGAGATTGCATTGATCAGGTATATTTTCAATTTTGACTGCTGCCAATTCTTCTGAGCCATCTATGTCTGTAAGTTCTGGCTGAGCAATATTCAAAGGAATCCATGTATTGTAATATCCATTGATTATATGAGCTGCAGAAATTTTTGGAGGATCCGCAATTGCGGTAACTGTTAATTCAAATGACCCGGTTGTAAGGCTGAAACCGTCATAAACAGAAACACTGATTTGAGTGATACCTGATTGATTGTGATATGGTTCAATTGTCATTAAACGATTCATTCCTGTCCCACTCAGTGAAATTTGTTGACTTGAAACCAGCGTCAAATTTAAAGATTCTACTGTAACAGTCAGTTGATCAGCATCTGTTTCAATATCTTCAATGGTAAATGATATTTCATCCAAAATGCTGTCTTCTTCTATTTCCTGATTTAACAAATTTGATATCATGGGCGAATCATTCACAGCGTATACTTCAATAACAACAGAGGTCATACTTGCTGCACAGGCTTTACCATCACAAGCATTCCAAAGGAAGGTCTCTGTTCCATACCAGTTATTTTCAGGTATAAATGTTAGTTTGGAGAGTTGATCATTCTCAATTTTATCGTTTTCTTTTATGGTATTTTGATCAAGAAGAATACTTCCATGTTCAGGAAGGCTTTTAATGATAATTTTATTTAAAGTGTCTCCATCGCTGTCCTGAAATACGTTCAAAAAATCTTCAACAGAAAACGATACTGACATATCTTCCTGAGTTGTTTTTTCAATCATTGAAATAATCGGAAGATTATTTTGAGGTGCTGGTGGTTTATTATTGCCACCACTGTCTCCACCACCGCCGCAGGCATTTAATAATACAATGGACAGCGTTAGTATTATTAGAATTTTCAAGATTCCCGGCATTGTTTGTTTCATATTTTAAACCTTTGATTAATGTTTGATTCTTTCAATTGCTGCATTGCTTAAAATTTGATTCATCACTTTTTGAATAGACTTTTTTATTTGAACAGGAACAAGCATCTTCCGAATTTGTACCTCCACTTCTTCTAAGGGTTTTTGCGCAAGATGTTTGATATTGATTACTCTTAGCAAATACATTTTATTTTGAAGAAAAGTCAGGTGAGCATCACCATCAATGGATAAAGAACTGACGATCTCTTTTAGTTTGGAATGAAGTGCATCGGTAACATCTGCTTTTCGATAAAAAACAGCAATGTCTTTTGTTTGTAATTCTTTTGTCCAGGCTTGCCAGTCATTTTTGTCAGCAGCCTTTTTAAAAATAGTCAGCATTTTGTCACGTTTTCGAATGCTGACTTTTTCCTGGCTTGCTATCATTTCATAAGTATATATTTTTTTTCCGCTAAATTCTTCCGGATGATTATCATAGTAAGATTGAATCATTTTTTCTGTCACAGGTTGAGGAACAGTGTGCTGAACCAGATATTTTTTGACCATCAATTGTTCTCTGTATGCATTGACTTCCTTTTCAAGAACCGCTTTTTGCTCAGGTGTCATTTCATTTTCATAAGCCTGTGAAATGGCTTTACTTCTAATAAGACTTTCCACTATTTTTTCACACTCCTCTGAACCAATTTTATCAATATTTTCTTTTGAAAACATTGATGAAATGTTTTGATCCAGGTCATATTGTGTAATTTTTTCTCCATTGACACGCGCAAGAATAATCTGATCATCTTTTAAACTATATTGATGTTTTGCTGGCGTTTTGGATTCCGGTGATTCCTTTGAATGATTGTTTTTGGGGATTGTTAGTGTATCAAGTAATCTGGAATCTTCTTTTGTACACGAGGTCACTTTATCTGAAGTGTTATTACACGCGACAATTAGAGTGGAAAAAAAGCAAAAATAAATACAATAAATATATAATGCGCTATTCTTTTTCATTTGTCACATACCTGATATTTTGTTTTATGGTTGATCGTAAACGTTTCATTTCTTCTTGCCTGGCTTCCATTCGCAATCGATATCGAATGTCACCTGATACTGTTTCAAAAGACTGTTTTGCTTTTCTGGGGGATTCAATGAGTTTTACAATATGAAAGCCGAATTTCGTTTCAATTGGCTCTGAAATTTCTCCTGGCTTCAGCTCAAAAAGGATTTCCGATAATCGTTTATCAATGTAACCTTTTTTGATCCACCCCAGATCGCCTCCTTTTTCAGCCGATAGTTTGTCTTCTGAATAATGGCGGGCAATATCAGAAAAATTATTTCCAGATCGAATTTTAGAATAGGCTTCATGAGCAGTTGTTAAACAGGATTGTTTTTCTATATCGCTCATATTTTTTCGGGTACGAATCAAAATATGAGCAGCATGAGCTTTAAGAAATTCAAATTTTTCAGCATTATTTTGATAATATTTTTTAATTGATGAATTAGTTACCTTATTTGAAAGGTATTTTTCAAAATATCTGCTGATCAGCATTTCTTTGCGAAACTCATTAAGTTCTACCTTTATTTTTTCCATATCAAGGATATCTGTCTGGCAGATGCTCTCAGCCAGTGCTTCACGTTCAACATACTGCCTTAAAGAATTTTTCATCTGTTTTTCATCATTTTCAGGGATGCGCTTAAATGACACATAGGCATTAAATTCATCCTGGCTGATAAGGCGATTGTTTATTTGCGCCAGGATTTTTTGATTTTTGTCCTGCATGGACAGCTTTTCTCTATCTTGATGATCAGAGCATCCTGTCAAAAAAACAAAAATTAAGATCACGATTGATAATTTCGGTTGCATTTTGTGTCCTTAGTCATTTTTATTAAGTACTTTTGCTGAATATGGGCTTGAAACTGAAAACTTGCCATTCCTGTCAAAGGAAATCAGCCTCAAATCATAGTCACCTGAAGTAATATCTTTGGGAACGGAAATAGGAATTCTTATCTGATATGTTTCCTGATGTTGTGCCCAGTAATCCCAGGAAAGTATTGTTTCATTGAAAATATCTGAAACATTTGTAAATCTATACTGTGAAAGCATGATTGATTTTTGAAATAACAAAGAAATGTCACGATACTGCTCAGGATATAGATAAAAATCCGGCATGATTTCATTTTTTTGAAATAAGGCAATGGCTATTCCCAAAACATTTTTTCCAATATCATTTATTTCAAGACTTATGACTTGCGATTGTTGTGTAATGAATTGAAATTCATTCTCAGGATTTTGAATGACTACCTCTGGTGGTTCATCATCAAATAATTCTATGGGAATTTGTACGTTTTGACTACCACACTGCGTTGTTACCTGAAACTCCAGCATGTTTAGCTTAGCATTTAAGATTGAACGATAGGCTGATTCTCCCATCAGGGTATAATACACGCCATCGATTGTAAGCATGTGATAATCAACCAGTGATGTAAAATGATTTTCCGGGTAAGGTCTGTTGATCCAGTCAATCGATACCAGGGGAGAATTATTTGTCTGAATTTTTATGGTTAATGGATCAAAATGAGCTATATTTTCATTGATCCAACTATTTTTGCTTACTGAAAATAAGGCATTTTGTGTATCTAAAACCACAGATTCTATAGCAGGTTCCATACATACTGAAGGAAGTATGTTAACAGTGTATTGTGCAAGTGTTAATGATTCTGAACCCGAAATGGTATTTTCATGAGCAACAATATCCAGACTGTGAGTTCCCAGATCTTTTTCCTGAATTATATAGGCACGCCTGTCTTTTTGATAGGTGCGAAGACGATTCATATCTGTTATTGGGTTATACCGAATAAAGTATGATAAATCAGTTGTTTCAGTGATGTAAGGAGAGCGATACAGGTGAATATGGAAAACAGCATTATCTTGCGAACAACCTTTACAGTTAAATGATCGAAGTTCTCTTTCTTTAAATAAATCAAAATCAACGCCTATTCCCAAATCTAAGGTGTATGCTCCTGGAGAAAGCTTGATTGTTTTATCATTATCACTGATATACCCAATATATTTATTAAATGGATCGTTATTTTTATTTCGATAAATGATCGCTGAAAAACGATGGATATCATGATCAAGATTTATACAATATGTACCTGACACTTCAATATGAAAAGAAAAATACAGCGGATTTATAGTAGCAGTATTTGAATCAATCTGGTCGATGACTGTAAATCGATATAATTTTTTCGTATCCATAAAAATTTCTGGATAAGCAGATTGGGTTTCATTTGAATTCGTTTCAAACAATTCAATTGTATAGTTTGCTGTCTCATAAGAACAATTTCGGCAAAGATAGGGTTCTGTAAATAACTGTTCAATGCTTTTTGGAATAAAATTATCTTCAAACAGACCATATTCCGCACCAAACCCCACAAATAAAATAAATTTTCCTTTGGGCAAATAAAAATCACTCTCAGGATCAAATAAAATCAAGCCGGCTTTTTCATCACCATCAGGCCAGAACAGTTCATAATTGTGTGTGATATTCATGATTGCCGCATGTTTGGATAAATTATTGTTTATTGATAACGCATAATTTCCGCTGTGTTGTGTTTCAATAATAAATTTTTCCCATTGAACGTGGCTTAATGGGCCATCTTTTTGAATATCTGCAATGGATGTAATATCTCCTTCAGGCTCTATATAGTTATCGTAGGTTTCAATAATTTGATATTTTGAGGCAAGCTTTATTGTATCAGATTTTAAAACAGGATAAGGTGGAACATATTCCTGTTCAAGCGGTATTCCATCAAGATAATATTGTATACCAATGGTATTAAAACCCAAATCTGATACCGAAATGTCAAAATCCAGTATATCTCCAACATGAAGCTGCATCAGCTCTGTTGGGGGGTTGTAAATGGTAAATTCTGGTAATGGGTCATTAAAAACAGGGACATATATGGTTTCAGACTCAACATAGTCAATACTTGAAAAACACAATTCAAGAGAAATTTCCCCTTGAATATCTTCAGGAACACCATTGGGATAACATATTTTAAGAACAACAGGTCTTGATGGTGCTGATACTGATAATGTAAAATTACCGAATTCATCTGATGTGTTTTCACCTGAAACAGCATTTTCTGCTGAAAAGGGATAACCACCAACCGCAAGGACATAATTACCATGATCAAGAAAACGTCGAATCGCTGGTAATGAACTGTCCTGAAAATCATCATTTCGTTCAATGACATCAGAAAGTTTTTCAGGATCATTCTCTTTAAGCAGGCATATTTCCGGGTCAAAATCAGCTGATATTATTTTTAGAATATACATATTTGAATCAGTTACTTGAAAATAGTGATAGAAAACACTTTCTTCTACACTCTGGCTTATCTTTCCCCTGACAGTGTTCAGTGGCGCGTGATAAATTCCCCATCCAGAAATGACTTCTCCATAAACAGATTCTGAATGCGGCATTGAATTCAGGACAGGATCTGTCTGTTGATAAGAAGAATTTGATAATTCAGGCGGAAGGCCAAAAAGTGGAATGTTTTGTCCATCCATAAAAATACGTTTTGGATACACAAATTGTTGATGAGATATTTCGATATATACTTCTCCATAGTCTGCCCCAGCATACAGTGCTTGAGGGCTTGATAATGGCATTAATCGTGCTTTTGTTTCAGAATTATCCGGAAATACTTTGAGTATGCACGTATCTGAATATTCTCCAAATTGAGCCGATAATTCTGTTGTGCCATATGACACAATCTTAAATAAACCTGCCTCAGTATAAGGGACAGCAACAGCCTTATTGGTGCTAAAAAATAAAATGGGTGAGATCAGGTTAAATCTGGTCACATCTAATTGATAATCTATGCCCATTACACTGATGGTGCTTAACACTGATATTGATATGAATTCAGAATTACTATCAGCATAGACGTTCATATTTTTGGGGTTAACAGATATAGAGGTCACATAATCTAAAATATCGATGTTCAATGGGTCTGTGGGATCATTATTGGTATCAACTTCAATACCATCACTTAAACCATCATCATCTGTATCTGAATCAAGGGGATCTGAATGATACTGAGTTACCTCAATGCCATCATATAAACCATCATTATCAGTATCAGGATTATTGGGGTCAGTATTTAAGGTAATTTCTTCATTATTGCTAAGCAAATCATTATCATTGTCAAACATCCGGTCATTTATGAGAGGATCTAAACCCAATTGAATTTCAAAGGCATTGGTCCAGCCATCATTGTCAAAATCCCCCTCTTTTAAAAGTAACAATGCTGAAATAGAATTTGCAACAACAAGATCAGTATCATTATATTGCCCCATAACGAAAACTGTTAATAATTCACCATCTAATACGCTGGTTTCAGAGAATGATGGACAAACAAAACTTTCATTTTCCCACGAAAAATCAGTTTCCAGGGTGTTGAGTCGAATTCTTCCTGAATAAATGTTTTCAGGATCAATGGTATTGCCATAAATCATTTTAAGATTATATTCAGTTTCTTCAATAAAGTAAGGTGTCATATTTTCAGGGATTGCTATGGCAACCTGTGGACTTCTGATTGTACCTGTCTCAAATAATACCGGTTTTTTTGAGTTTTTCCCGCGCCAGCTCGAACCATAGGTATTAAAGGAATAGATTTGATTTAAGTTTATATTATCATGAGGTGTTACTCTAATCTTGTATTCAAAAACATCTATTGATGTTTTTATGATTGTATTCTGGTACACAAAGGTTATGGGGCTGGATGTGCCTGAATTTTCTAAGGGTTCGGTATATTCAATTAAAATAGAAGATTGCAAACTATTGTGAGCGGGTAAAAAAGTTGCTGTTAAAATTGAAGGAAATATCTCGTGAAATATTATGGATTGTGTAATATCTACATCCATTTCAGATAACAATGGGAATAATAATTTTGCTGAAATCATCACTGTTTCAGAAAATTCATCAGTGATAGAGCAATCAAGAACGCCATTAACCATAGAATCTTTCATATAATCGCTTTGGTCAATTGTAAATTGAGCGTTTCCACTCACATTGACCTGAACCAGGGCGTCATCTTCTTTTATTGATGTCAGTGAATTTCCATAGGCATCAGATAAAACAAGTTGGAAATAAGCGATTTCACCTTGTTCAAGTATTGATTCATCGCCACCCGGTAAATTAGATTGCCCGGAATTTTTTAAATAGAGTCGATCAGGCTTTGCTGGAATAATGAGGATGGGAAGTTCATCTGTGATGATTGCCGGGGTTTTACCATCATTATCGTGGTCATAAAAAACTGGATAATTAGAATTGTTAAAATCTGTTACACTCAAAATATATGACCCAATGGAATTATTGGTAGAAAGGTTTATAACCGCTTTACCAGCATATAAATGCGCAATGGCCATTTCTCCCCAACTGCCATCTGATTGTTCAAATTGTTCAACAGAAAGATTATCCGCCAGGTAAAAATAAAAGCCTTGATTTTTTATCATTAAACGAACCGAAGCTGTATTGATGGTCGTAATCAAATTATCGCCTGAATCTCTGGCATGAATGGTCAGGCTCAGGAATTCTCCTGCCTTTACTGGTGGAAGATATGAACAGTGAAAATGATCCATTTCTCCTGAGATTATTTCAATATCATGAAAGGCTTCAATGAATTCAAAGTCTTGAACATAAGCTTTTACCCTGTATTTTCCAGCCATCTGTAATGCATTTGTTTCCAAAACTGAAAAGCCTTCTAAATTGGTAAATGTTTCGAAATTTTCAATGACGTTATTATGATTATTTGAATAGATATGCCAAAGAATTTTCTGATTTGCTATAGGTTTGTTATCAATATCCAACAGTTTAATCATGAATGTGGTCATTTGACCAGCTTCAATCAAAGCAGCATTCATACGATCTGTTTCTGAATCAACAAACTGAATATCATTTGGAAGATTTTCAAGTGTAACGCGATAAGATTCGGTTTCAGAGTATTGGCCCAGTGGATCTGTAATTCTGACTTTGAATTCTATATATTCACCAGCAATTGGTGCTTTAATCATTGTAGAAACAGAATTCCGGCCAAAATATGTATATATTTTTTCTTCTTGTGATGATGTTACATCCAGTATGTCAATCATTAATTGTTCAACCGGACCATCATCAGATGTGTCAATATTATTTAACAATAGTTTAATTGGGCAGCCATAAAAACCTATATTCGTAAAATTGATAGATATTTTTGAAGCATCAGGAGGTAAATCTGGCTGAATGATAATGGGCTGTGATTGTGTTGTTTTCTGATCACCATTATCAATTATCGATAGACTCAGGATTTCAACCTGTTGTTCATTGATTTTGTTTCGTACATCAGAAATATCAAATGTAAATTCTTCAGTGGAATAAGTCCCTGAAAATGTCTTAACAAAGGTATTTCCATGCCATAATATTTCAGCAGCTTTAATGGCAGCATCATCTTTGGCCTTAAAGTAAATTGTAAAGCTATCAGATTCACGAATAATATTTTGGGGTTGGAATTCGAGAATAACCGGCAGTTCATCACTTGAGGCAATAATACTTTTCGTTGTTGCGTTTTGATTTCCTGCCTTATCCCATACAATCACTTTATATTGTATGATTTCTGAAGCGTTTGAAATCATGTCATTGTAGATCAATTCATTATTTGCAAATTCTGCTGCAACCAGTTGATCATTTTTTCGAAGCAATGCCATTTCGACACCACTTTCATTGTCAACAAAATTGACATGTACAGTGTAGGGTTGTCCAATAATGGGAAAATTGTTTTTTAAAGCACCATTAAGGGTAATTTCTGAGAGGTTCGGAGGTTTAGTATCTTCAATTGGAATGATAGAGATTATTTTTGATTCTGCGATATTTCCAAAAACATCAATTGCTTTTACTTTCATGTATTCATTTGCATTGCTTTCATTGAAAGCTGTTATAAATGCTTCATTTGATCCATTCTGAATACCGATTAACTTAAAAGGTCCATCACGTTTATCGGCATGATAATATTCAACCTGTTTTATATCATGAATACTATTATGAATGAGGGCTTTGACTGTATATGGTTTTGGTAAATAATAATTAGATATGATTAATGAAACAGAGTAACTATCCGAATTTGAAGGGATTTCCTTTCCTCTGAGAATCATTTGATGACCAATAGAAGATCTTATGTCTCCCCAGGATGTTTCAATTTCAGCACTTATCGTGAAAGGCATTCCATTAAAAATTGTGGGTGGCACTTGAGTACAGGTCTTATATGGTGTATGCCACATGGTTGCGAGAATATCTCCATTGATTTTGTATTTAACTGCGTTGCTTCCTTCTGGATGTGACATATCAAGACAAATCTGATCATTAAAATCATAAACTGTTGTGGTTATAGGAGAATATAAGGCCGGAGAAGACTGGTTCCAATATGATGATAAATGAAATACTGACAGGCCTTTTTCACCCTGACCGATAAATAAATCATTTTCATGCACACAGAATGAAGTGATAGTATTTGATAACGTTAAAACCGGTTCAGGCAGTTCATTCCACACACCATTTGTTCTTAAGTGGAATATCTGGGACCCTATGCTGAACCACAATGCGCCATTATCAATAAACATGGCGGTAATCAATTCATTTTCAGGAATAAATGATAGTTTTTGCTCTTGAAAGGTATCCAGTTTTATTTGATGAAGAACATTATTTATCGCAAAGAATAAATGATCTGTGTTACCGGCCATCAACTGAACAGGTTTTTCTGTTTGAATAAATCGTTCTTTTTGAACATTTATTTCATTAAAAGGATCAATTTGATAAATGCGTGAATCATCTGTACTGACAAAAAATAAGGGACCAGCCGAAGCAAGTGCAATAATATGTTCACTGCTGCTTATTTTATGTGTTTTTATTATTTGATCATAAAAAGATTTATAATACAGTTTTGATTCAGATGATGCTGCGATATGATTTCTTGTAACAGCAAGGTGTCTGAATGGATATCCATCAAATTCTATTTGCTGATTCCAATCACCATCCAGAGATAAAATGCGATTTTCTTCAGTTGCAGCAAGATATATTCGACCATTATAAGCATCAACATCATGAATCTTTGTTGAAAAAGCAAGGGGATAATTATTCTCCACCCATTGTCCGGAATCATCTTGCTTTAGAAAAATTGCACCATAGTCATTTGCAGCAGCCACATATTGTTTATCAGAGATAACTGTATCCACTATTGTTCCAAAAGCTTTTGGGGACTTATATACTAAATATGGTGTGTATTGTTCTCGCTTAAACTCAATTATACCGCCAGAATTTCCTCCTATCCATATTTTTCCGGAAGCCTTTATGGCATCATTAACCTTTCCTTTTGAATGCACATTATACTGGCCAATTATTTCAGGATTCAAGGGATCCTGAATGTCTATGATGATCAACTGATGGCCATTTTCATGTTCTGATAAATCGATCAAATAAGACTGCATGATAAATAGTTTATCACCCTGAATACCATCCATATCGGCTTGAATAGAAAAATCCTTTTCCAATACCATTAGATGACCTGAAGAAGTACTTAAAAAGATATGATTTCTTGTTTGAACCACACTTTTAAACTGACCTGAAATCCTTTTTACGAGTTTAAAATCAGTATATATATGAATTAATTCTTTATCAGTTAAAACAAACCAGCCATTTTCCTCAGGAACAATACTTAAAACAGTTCCATTAATGAAACTATTTGTTTGTAAATTATTTTCAAAAATATCATTCCCAGACAATGAAAAATATTTCAGCTTATTTTGAATAACACCAATCAATTGATTTCCTGAAACAGAGATATGGGTAATGTTGCCATCAAGTATTTTTTTCGTTACTAGCTTGAAGTTATCATCCGGATCTATAATGACCAGACCAATATTTTCCAAAACCAGAACAATCTTTTGTCCATAATAATCCATGACATTTATGTGAGATTCCATGTTAAAAGAATGATTGCCACTCAGATCATGGACTATGGTATCATAGGCGAACCATGCATTACCAATATCAGGAAGGGCTGCTTGAAAAGGTTTTGTTTCTGAAGAAAACACAGGTATAAATGGGTGTATTATTGGAATTTCCTGAGCAAGTGAATGGGTTACCCCTGTCCCATCTGATAGAGCTCCTTTTATTTTCAAATAGTGAATATCTTCTGGTATATTAAAATCAATCTTAGAAGTATCAGCAGATAATAATTGATTATTGTGATCAAAAACCTGAATAAGAGGCTGAGAATAATCTGTTTCATCTAAAACCAGATTTATATGAAGACGTGATCCTGCCATAATTCTTTTTGGAATATATGAAAATGCTAATTTTGGTATGGTTAGTTTTGGATAGACCTTTATTTGCCTGATAGATTCGTTATAATGATAATCATCTGTGAAATAGGCTCTTAAGCGAATGTTTAATATTGTTACGTCATCTATTTCAGGTAGTCTGATAAAGATTGTTCCTTTTGAAGATCTTGCAAACAGTTTTTCAATTAACACGCCATTATCATCAACTAAGCTAATTTCAACGACATTTAGTGATGATGATTCTTCAGTCAAATAAATAATTTCAAGAGGGTCACCTTCAGTATATTCCTGATTATTGACCGGTTTAAGTATATTGATTGATGGAAAGGATGTTGATAATTCACCGGATAATAAATTTTCAATATTATTAACAGGTTCTTCATTTATCTGCCATTCAGGGAGATCAGGCCTGCCAGTGGTATCTATTTCTCTCAATAAAATAGAGCCGGAGGAGGATTCATAACAAATGTTTTTTCCAAAAACCACAAGGCTTTCAGAGTGATAATAACCAACACAGCTTTCATCTTTATATATTTGCCATGATTTGACATCCTGATCAGTTGAATACGTTTGAATCCATAATAAATCATGATCCGGAATAACAGTATTGATTTTACCGGGTATGTTTATGCTTCTGATTTTTGAAAGCGTGCCTTGTTCATCATATTCATACTGGGTGACATCAGTCTTATTCCAGACATATATATTATCTTCTTTGACCAGAATGTTGTCCATTGAGTTAAGTGCAGTATAGAATTGATTTTCTATATGGGGGAATGGGGCTTTCGCAAGTTTTAATGCATAAATTCCTGTGTCTGTCAGCGCAAATAAATATTTTTGTCCGCATGAGAATGCTTTTACAGGCTCATCAATGAAATATCCTGGAATGAAAATAAATTGTTGTGACTGAAAATAATAAGCATAGAAAAAATCACCATTTTTGATAAACAGCAGATTTCCGATTCCGCCGATCAACTCCCCTGATATTTTCTGTTGACAGGCATCTTCCAGTTTATTTTCAAGTATAGGCCAGAAAAGAATGGATTTGTTCAAGCCTTTTGTTTCACAGGCCGCAATTCCATTTCCTGTATAGTAAATATTTGAAAGTTTTCCTGACGTTGACGTATACAAATGTTCATAGCTGCTGCCTGTCAGGTAATACCCACCTGTAAACTGGTTTTCTATCCATAACAATTCATTGTCATTGTTAAACAGTTGAGGGACAGATGTCATGTGACTGATTGCTGTTTGCATGGTATCAGCTTCATAGAGACGTGTTGGTGTGTGAGATAAATATGGAATTTTTTCAATGATCTGTTCACCGGTTTTTTTATGTTCAGATAGATCTGTTAAACACCATTGAATATTGATATTTCCTTCATTTTGCAAAGGCGTTATCACAACAGCTTCCTGACCTATTGACATTTTGTGAATAAGTTGACCTGAATCTAAAACAGTCATACTTGATGGTGTTGAAAAATCTGTCATTGTATCAGGTGGTTTAGCAGAAATGGTTAATTCTGTACCACTTAAAACTTTTTCAGATGGTTTTACGCTTATGATGGGAATTTCATCAATACCTGTATCATTGATAATGTTTATTATGCGTTTTGTTGACAGGCCCTGTGAATGTAACTCAAGCATTAAAGCAATACTTGTGTCAACAGATGGAATACGAATCATATGTTTAAAACGCGATGGTTCGCTTTCAGTTCTGGTCAGTAGTATTGTTTCAGGATTTAATGAATGGGTTTCATCAGCTCCGATATATAGTGAAAGTAATGCGCTATCTATATGCTGCATTTCAATTTCAATGGGGATTTTGGCGTTTTCTCTAAAAATATCTCCATTTTCAGGTTGAATAATGGACAATACTGGTGGTAATTGAAGACTGCTATATGGTTGAAGTGTCATATGTATGGTTTCTGATTCTGTAAGATATGTGTCAACTGCTTTAGCATATATGGTGACTGCCTGATCATTGATTGCTGTAAACATAAAAGGTTTTGTATTTTCAATGACCTGCCAGTTTTCTTCATTAACTTTAAGTTCAACACGATCAATACCATATGGATCAAATGCTTTGATAAGAATTGGAATTTCCTGATTAACCGGAATTGCTGAACCATCATTGGGTGAGATAAAAGCAATTGTTGGCGGGTTTTCATCTTTTGTAGTGGTATAGGCGTAATTGTCGAAGGTGATATGATGACTTTCAAACATGATATCAAGACTGACAGGTATGGTATAACTTGAACCTTCTGAAATTTCAGGATTAAGATAAGAAACACATAACTGTACTTCATTATTTCCCGAGTATTGGGGTAAAACAGATAAAGGTATTTGATGATAAATACGAATACTGCTTTCTTTAATCAAATCGGTATGCCCTGATATTTCAAAGCATATATCAGATTCTGTCAACTGCTCCGGTAAATCCGGAATTGTATAAAAACGATCAATGGTTATTTCAGGATTGGACATATTATACGAAAACAGTTGTTTTGAAAAATTACCATTTTCATCAACAGCTTTCAGTAATAGTTGAATATTCTCAGCACTGCCATTGGTACGAATCACGAATTTATCGTTCTCTTTATTTTGCGGCTTAATTGTCTGGGAAAATGTTTTACCATAATCATAAGAGACACGAATCTCGAATGTTAATAATGATGCGTCGGACATATTATCCTGTGCAGATGCCCTGAAAACATATTGCCCCCCTTTTACAATAGGCACGTCTGTTTCATTATTCTCTGTTTCATTATCCTCTGATTCAAGCCATAATTCCAGATGTTTCGGAGAAATGGTATCTTTTGTCTTAAAGGTTTGAATGTATGAGCCACTCAATAGTTGACCATTATTCTCTCCCCTGATTGTGTAATCATTGGCTGTATTCGCACTTAAATCTTTAATCTGATGAATGTTAATTGTGAAAATTTTATTTAAAGCCAGAGAATAACCGATTTTGGGATTTAATCGAAGGATATTATCAGTTACTTTTAATTCAAAAAACTGAGAAACATCGTTATTTGTATAATGAATGGTTTCAGCATTTGTGCATATCACATTGAATCCATTGGTATTTATCATTTCATCAAATTTTAATTGTACGCCTGTGTTATAAGACAATGTCTGAATCCCCATAATGGATGGTTTGACATCATCAATACCATAAAGAAGAACAGGTGCCTTTACCATTTCATTTGTTGTTATTCGATGTAAAATAATCTCATAAGAGACATCTTTACTGGCAGATGGTGCTGTGAATTGGATTTCATTATATAAATGACATAAATCTTTTATCTGATTTGTTTCGTCAGGAGAAAAGCCCGCATTGTTTTCAACCATATATACCTGAATCCCGCCTGACAAACCTTCACCCATCATGCGAACAATTGTTTCTCCACTTTCACCGATTTTGTTGTTTCCCATTAATGAATTGGTGACAACATGATTAATTGACATGGGTTTTACAACCAGTAATGCTGCAGGAATTGATTCTGTTCGATTATGATCTGAAAGGCTTAATGAATAAATACCAGGTTGGTTAATATTGGTTTCAAAAGACAGCCTTGTTCCATTGTCATGAATGACCCAGTTTTCAGGAAGAATCTGCTGATCATTAAAAAACAATTGTTGTGCATTATGAAGTGATAAGCCATTGATAGTAAATGATGTATTGATACTTGATAAAGCCAGTTGAGGAGATAAACTGTAAATTTCTAATGGAACCATACTAAAATCTGATGGTGTTTCCAGATACCAGGGAAGATCTATGTTTACAGATATGCCATCAATAGAAGAAATGGGATTATTGTAAAGTGTAATTTTATATAATGCATTTAAGTCATAAAGACTCCCAATTGGCGTAAATTGGAGGGCTTTTCCATGAAGTCGTGTATTACCGGAAAGAATATTCATTTGTTCATCCTGAACATTCAACATGACTGTTTTAAAGTCATCAGGATTTCCACTGATATCTATATTAATTTGACCATTTGCATTTCCCATATATTGTTTTGGATGAATGCCAATAGTATTAACAATCGGAATTTCAATATTTGAATATTCTTTATTAGAAACAATCCATTCAAGCAGCTTTCCCTGAAAACAAAGATTCATCTTTTTTTTGTCAAATTGAAAATACGTGTGATACATTGTTCCTAAATGCTTCAACTGTAAATCGGAAGATTTTGAATCCATATCGATATCATACAGATTTAAATCTATTTCAGTAAAAACACCAAGCAGATCACCATTCACAGCAGCAATCATGGGGCTGTTAAATTTTTTTGTCCCCAATGATACGATAGTATTTGATTCTCTATTATTGCCAGAGCAAAAAATTTCAAGCTGCCTTCCACCAAAAACAAGCAGTCGTTGAGGGTTTGCATATAAATGTTCTGGTACAGCCACCTGATGTTTATGACTTGTTGAATGATGCAAATAATTCAGTGGACGACGTTCAATCGATTGTGGGTATAAAATAAATAAATCGGAATCATTACAATCAATATCTATGGGAGATTGCGAATTACTGATTGTTTCCCAGCTCTCTCCATGAACATTACCCCCAAAAACAGCATTGATTCCTTGTGAAATAAATGTTTCGCCAGAAACAATCAGTTTTTTATGAATCGTTACATTTGGATTTGTTATGGTGTGAATAAACCGAGGTGCATAACTATTTCTGATGTCATATATATTAAGTTCAAACCGACTGCCGCAGCAAACAACTGCATAGATTCCGGACATGGCAATGGAATGTATCTGTTGATTTGTTTTTATTGTTGATAATAAAACAGGAATTGTACTGTCCCGGGTTGAATAGAGTTTCAGGACTGTACTATTTGTTTCAGGGTTAAAGTTATCAGCGATCATTAGCAAATCGCCAGATCGACACAACATAACAATATTATTTGAAAAATGGCAGACTGGAGATAATACAACATTCATATTATTATTAACAACAGTATCATTACCTGATTCTAAATTACTGAGTGAAATTGATAACTGATTGAGTGTATTATCCGGCATACGAAAACGAATCATTTGAGGGCCTATCAGTTCAACATTTTGAGCGGGCTTATTGTTGATAAGTACTCGTGTTTGTGTTGAAAACCCTTTTCCTGTTACACTAATATAACTTCCTGAATTATAGTCCACAGTATGATCATTAAAATTAATACTATTGTTTTCCGGATCATATTGTCCTATCCCATAAATTTGCGGATCTGTCATATAAAGAAAACAGGCTGCTTTGAATGATTTTAACTGACCATTTGAAAGGCTGATACCAACCCATTGATTGTTAACAGGTTTTTCAGCTAATTCCGGCAAATAAAACGATAGATAATTTTCAAAAACTTCACAGGGTGAAACGTCTATGCCAGCTATTTCAATTCTGGTTTTTGAAGAAAAATTTTCGCCATATAGTGTGATTTTGTCTCCACCCCGATAACTTCCCATTTGGGGGGATATGGCTGTTATTTCCGGGAACTGGCCCATTTCTGCAAAAAAGCTGAACCGATAGTCATTTTCAAGGGTTTGTCCATTAAGATCTTCAATCTGAGATGAAATTTTCAATCGGTATTCAGTATTGGGTTCAAATGGTGTACGAGGCCTTAATATCATTTTTGTCCCATTTTCATTGGTTTGAAATGATGTTATGCCTTCTACTGTATAAATTGCGTCTTGATTGCATTTTTGAATGGTAATCCACTCAGGTTCTAATTCATAATATAAAGTCGTATTTAGTATTTGATTAAATTGTATTTCTACCGGCCAATCACAAGGGAGAATACTTCCTGGGGAAGGTGATGTTTCTATCATATTAAAGTGATTATCTTCAAATATATTGACATCACCGCCCAGACCTGTGGGATATTGATTTCCTGCAAATAGATTTTCAGCCGGTGTTTTATCAATATAAACAAAAGCTGTTCCGGCAACCAGGGTATTTCGTTGATGAACAAATGTTGAAATTGAACCTGTGGCATTATAATAATTCTTTTGAGGAACAGAAGATCGAAAATCTCCATTTAACCAGTTGCTGATATCAAACACCTGCAAATCGCCATCACCAGCGGCAATGTATAAAAGGTGACCTCTGAGAGCCATTTTTCCTGCAAAAAGATTTCCGGTTGATGACAGTTGCAACAGAATAAATTGTCCAACTGGTATTGATTGATGATTTGGTTGAATCTCATAAGCAACAATATTTCCTGTTTTTCCTCCTGATATCAGTAAAAGATTATTGTGCATGAGCAGAGAAGAAGGCGTAAATATGTTTCCATCCATATCTTTAACATCAATCTGATTGACAATAAAATATTTTCCAGTGTTCAGTTCTATAGCAAGAATCTTGGATGCTTCAGGCAGACTGACCCACAAGGTATCTTTTTCAATACTAATTTGTTCCAGAGAACCACCTAAATGATAATTCGGAATACTGGCAATTTCTCTGATTTCTTCATCTTGTTTTTTTAAGATATGAATGGCATGATCTGTCGTAACATACACAATATCATCTTTCACAACAAGATCGTGAGTTGTTGATAACAAATCAATTTTTTCAATCAGGAGTGGATCTGAAGGAATGGTTATGTCACAATAAAATAAAGAACTCCCTCCAATAATATATAAGGCGTTTCCTTCTAAAGTAATATCTTTAAATCCATCAGGATATAAGGTTTCTTTTAAAAAATATGGTTGCTCTTTATCAGCTTCTTCTTTGGTAATAATGTCCATTTCCAGTGGATTAGAAATATCGATAAGCATTAATTTACCTGTGCTTTGAACTTTTTCTACAATGATCTGACCTTTTTTATTGACTGCCTGATATCTTCCGCCTGTCAAAATAAATAGTAATTGATCTTTTATGGCCAGGGCAGTGACTGCCTCTCCATTATTATAAGTTGAATCTGAACCTGAATCTGAACCTGAATCTGAAATTTCTAATGAGCTGATTGATTTTGAAGCATAAAAATAAGCTGATGGCAGCACACATTTTTCACCGGGAAACATCATGCTTTCAACAGAAACATCAGCATATCCAATAGAACCAGAAGGCACTTTTAGTTTAATATGATGACTATTAATCAGTTGATAGTATACAGTTGTTGTTTGCCCCATCGTTACTTTCATGCCATTATGAAATCCACTTCCATAAAGATGAATATCATTGCCTCCCTGCGGTAATCCTTTATCTGGCGTAATTTCCTGCAACGATACCTTTGGTTGAACAATAATCGCACCATACAAAACAGAATGAACATCTTTTCGGGAAACACTGACAGAAATGGCAGCAGTATTATTTTTTAATTGAATAGCCGGGATTTTTACCTTCATTTGAATATCAGATAATTGTCCAATGAATTGACTTTGAGATAGTGTGATATCTCCTATTTTTACAACAATATCATTGATACGTGACCCAAATCCTTTTCCATTAATAATAGCTGTTTCAGTGCCATCACAGTGAAAAAAGTGATTTCCATTTCCCTGTAGGGTCTCTCGAACAACAGTATCAAATACAGGACGCTCACCTTCAACAATAGTATAGTCAACCTTAAGGGTGTTTATAAGGCTGTGACCTTCAAGATTGAGAAACGCTTTATTAATTTCAATATAGAGTCGTCCTGTATAAGTAAAATTATCTTTAAACTGTATATCAACATAAGCACCGGCCAATGTATTTGTGGCAGTAAGTTTATATTCTGAACGATCCACCAGACTATTGGATTGATATTTTAACTTTATATTTTGATATAAATTATCATCAGTTATATTAATCAGTTGATTGAATTGAATTCTGATTGTTTCATTAAGGGTAACTTCAGACGCATGCTCTGGAATGACTTCTGTTACGACAAGCTGATTGGAAGATGTATCAATCATTCCTTGTTTATCTGCTCTGAAAATGTCACCCTGATGATTAATAATTTCTGAAAAAGATAAATCAATGTCTTGCCAATAAACTGTTGAGTATGATCCTGAGTCGTTTGCCTGAAGTATCAGGTATTCATGATCATTCGTTATTTCTATTTGATCATAAGATACATTAAAGGATGCATTCGAAATAGTAACATAACCAACTAAATTTCCATGATAAACAGGATGGATTGTCTTTTGCCATTCATTATCAACCCATGTCCAAACCCCAATAAACAGTTGTTCAGATTTTTGAAGTAATACAAATAATTGATTTTTTTGCCATTGTATATCAACTGGAATGCCTTCCATTTTTGTAATATTGATGCCAGAAAGCAGTGTTGGCGGATTTAAGTCTGGATTGTTAAGATCAAAAAAACGAATATAGCCGCCGCCATCCTGATAAGCCACTGACATAGCAAGAATTCCATCTTTTTTGTTTAATGTAACATCAGTAGCAATACAATCCATTACAGGAAAGCTGGATAAGACATAAGGTTGTTGGTAATTGTGAATATCAACAACCAGAAGACCATCTCTTCCACTGGCCATATATGCCAGATGATCACAAATCACCAGACCGGTAACAGAATTAGTCGTTGGAATCTGTGCCAGTCTCAAGGGGCGATCCCAGATGCTGATATCATATATTTCAAAACCAGAGGTCATAAGGAATTGGTTTGTTGATGTTGGATATTCCCCTTTTTTTATGCCGACAAACAAAATATCATCTTTAACCAGACCAGCGCCAATTTCCATTGGTGGATAATTGGGAAGATCAATATTTTTACCTGAAGGCATTTGATATGAAAATTGATCAATAAATATATCTTTTCCGGACATGTTCAGATAAATACTGAATAGCTCTGGTTGAATGACACCAGGAAGTTTGAATCGAAAATTTGACAGGCTTATAACATCATCTCGAAGATCATATATATCAGTATCAGTTTTGATCATTCCTGTTTTTATTTCTTTACCATCTTGTGAACGTAAAATGATTTTTGATCCAGGTAATATTGCAGGTTCATCGGAAGATATATAAATGTATTGACCGCCTTTTATGGATCCTGATTGTGGGGAAAGAGTGAACGTTACATTTTCTATGGATTCTCCCACAATAATTGCTCCGGATATAACCGATGTGAATTCGCAATTTTCAATTTTTATTGAATGTTCTCCTAAGGATAAAGGTAAGCCTGACACATCTGAGCCATTAATAACAATCGTATAGTCACTTATCAACAGGGGTGATAAAGGAAACGTATCAATATAGACACTGAGTTTATCATTGTTTTGAAATCCATTTCCTTTAATAATAATATCTCGTGGATCATCTTTATGAAAAAAACCATTTTCAACAGAAACAATTACAGGACGAAAACACTCTTTTGTTGCAGATCTTACATGACCGATAAATGGCTGCCATAGGTGTTTATTGCTTAAATTGGCCGCGTCTTTTATGTTAATTTCATAAGTCAGTTCTGGCAATCGATCAAAATAAATATCAAATGCGTTATCGACTTCCTCAGTAGATGAAATCGAGACAATAGATACCTCAGCCATTGTGTCAAGACAGATAATAGAAATATTATCCACTAATGACTGCCTGATTACAGGTTCGTTAAATATTACCCGATAAGATTCATTTTCATTGATATATTTATTTTCATCAACAGAAGTATTCAATACCAAAGGGCCGGGCAATTCAAAAGCTATTAAGCCTTCTGAATGAGACACAGCGATCAGTCTATCCTTATAGACATCAACAGATTCAATATCTTCAGTATTACCAGCAGAAACAATATAAGGGCTCATGGGCTCAGAAATATCGACAACACCGATTCCACCTTCTGAAAGTGAAGCAAACAGCAGATTTCCCATCCTTTTTAATCGAACACATTTACCACTATTATTTTGCAGCTCTTGATCAAACCGGATAATGCTCCTGTTTGAATCTCTCTCTTTATGAAAAATTTCAATGCCTGAGTTTCCTAAAGCGACAATGAGATAATTACCATATGAAGTGATATCGTAAACATTATCATTAAAGTGAAAATGACGTGTTTGAAAATTTTCATTCATATGGATGGCATGTATCCATTCTTCAGTTGCGCTTGCTGGTTTTAAACCGGAAAACATTCGCCCAAGTGAACACTTATCTAATAAATTCCACATTACTCCACCCCGATAACCACCAGCATAAAGCCAGTTGTCATTGATATCAATGACATTGCTTCCAGTGATAAGATTGCCATCATTGTCTTTTAATGTCCCTATATAAACAGGGTCTTCAGTAACACTAAAATTTATAATTTCAATACGTTCTGAAACTGAATTCGTTTCTCTATTTGTGCAGGGAAAAAAGGGCGGAATCGTTTCTTTTACTTTAACCTGGCTGGAGTAAACATTATATCCATATTTATAAATATCAGTTGTTTGCCAACCAGATGAACTGGCTCCCACATTTTGGCTCAGAATGTTCAAAGAATTCTGATCATCAAGATTCAATTGCGCGATTCCCCCATTTCCGCAGGCAACGTATAATCTTTTTTTGTTGATGCCATTCTCATTCTCGACAACCGAAAAAATACGAATGGAATCCTGAAAGGTGACAATCTCATTTAGCATGTCTTTAACAATGTCTAATCGTTCCTGTTCTTCTAAACTGAGATGTTGCTTTCTGCTCAAAATAAACGCTTCAAAATATTCTCTGATATCATTGTTTCCATGAATTCCAGATGGAAGAGATGATGTTGCTCCGACAAAAAGCGGTTGGGTTGGATTTTGAATATCAAATGTCGCCGCCATAATAGAATCTGGTATTTTATAATTGTTTGAAAAATTCGCTAACTCTTGAAAATAATTTAAAGCTTTATAAATGCTGGTATCTTGAAACATCATGTCCGAATATTCATAATAATATCCGCCATTTGTTATAGCAACACCTGTTTCCTGGTCGATAATGATATCCGAGGGATTAAAATTTACTCCCTGTTGTGCAATTCTTTTTAAACCATACCCAAATCCTTCATTTTTCATTAAGTGTGTTTCATTCCCATAACGATCCATCCCCACAACAGAATTTTTACCCACACGTCCGCTTCGTGTAATAATTTCCATTCTATCAGAAGCCAAAACATTAATGTCAGCAACAGGCACATCACCAATTCTGACATCAATACTCTCTGAAACTGAATTACCGGGTTCAAATCCTTCTCCAAATATGGTAACAACTGTTCCTCCTGAAAAAGCCCCCCAATAAGGTTGTATTTTCTCGAACATGATTGGAGCATCGACTATTATTCCCCCATAAAGCATAGTGGATTCCCATAATCCGGCGGTGTTGACACTTAAGTGTAGATCATACTGACCTGCCATTTCAATGGCAGGAATTTTGGCAGAAATAATGGCCAATTGATCATCAGTTGCATCTGTTTGTATTTGAACAATATCAGCCTCGGTTTGCGATATAAACAATCGAATGTCTTCTATTTGATCAGGAATGCCCAGACCGGAAATAGTTATTTCCTGTGTTTTCCCGGCAGGAACGCGATGGGGTACAATGGCTGCAATTTCAATTTTATTTGAGCGTTCACCTCTATATGTCAGTTCAAATTGCTGATCCTGTTTAAGTATAAAATGTTTGACATTGATTTCTTTAATGGGTTTTACATAGGATATTCCAGCAAGAGCTTCGACAATAATTTGATCTCCTGCCTTTAAATCTTTAACAGAAAGTATATTAAAAATGGCATCATTGTTGATAATGGTAATACTATGGGGAACAGAATTACCTGTTATGTCTGAGAGTCGAAAATAGTTGAGATTTTCATTCCACAAATGAATATCTTTATTAAATCTTAAACAAATCCTAAGTTTATCTGTACTGTCCTTATCAAGAATACTGTTTTGGGGATCATGACAATTAACTTTTAATACAACATCTGGAGAAACCTGGATGACTGTTCCTTGATTGACAATGTCTCCACCACCTATTGAGGAGTAATAGCCTGCTTTAACCACTTTTATAGAATTATGTGAAAAGGCTTCCATCCCTTCTTGTATTAGAGGATTCTCAGGATCAGTAACATCGATTGTTAAAATGCCTTTACTTCCTAAAGCAACATAAGCAATATTAGCAGCTACATCAACATCATACACTTTTCCGATTGAATGAACACGAGACACAATTTCAGGTTTTGTCAGGTCAGAAATATTGACAATAACCAGGCCTGAATTACCTGAGGCCAGATACGCATGATGATTATGAATAACAACTCTGCTTGCAGGTACATTCAATTGACTGATGATATCAAATCCTTGATGCGGATGATGGGCAACAATGTAGAATGTGCCTGAATCTTGTTTTTCTTCATTGATCAGGCTATTGGCCAGTATGTTGAATTCCCCTGATACCACAGCATAATATTCATGATCACCAGGTATTCGAGTGACATCAAGTACCGGGGATGACTGAGGCAATTGAAAATGATCACAAAGATATGCTTTTGATTGAATATGGATATCAACAATACCAATACCCCGATCTGCCATAGCCAGTAATGCCTTATTATTAATGGCATCAATTCCTCTGGCAAAACTGGAATGTAAGGGGAGGGAAGATATAATTTCTTTTTTTTCCATATCATTCGAATCAAAGCCAATGATAAAAAGGTGCCCGCTATCTTCTTCACCGGCTTTAGCAGCAGTAACAAATACGCGATCCAAACCATTTTCAAAATAGGTATCTACACCAAGGGCATAATAATTTTTTGGAAGCTTTACCTGAACTATGATCCGGTCATCAATATTATCTCTGTTAAAATCAATTGGTTTTCGAAGTGCATCCGGGTTAAGCGGATTTTCTGCCTTACTGGTGAAAGTTGATGGATCAATATTATAAATAAAAATACCATCCATGCCAGCAGCAGCAACCAGATAGATGCCGGTTGAATCAATGGCCATATCATAGATATTGTATTTTTTTTCTTTGATTACAGGAATAGGAATCGTGCTGTCAGTATTCATATCGAAAGAAGTATAATTCATATCACCTCTGACAAAAGTCAGTAGTTGTAATAGCTTATCATATATGCTTGTTTTTTTGTCCGGTAAGGTCCACATGATATTGGATTGAACCGGTCCCAAATAATTAAATGCATTTTCCAGACAAGCTGTTTGTCCATCTTTTAGAGCGATCAGAATATCTGATTGACCGATACGTCCTGAAGGAGTCTTTTTTATTAAAATCGTTTGAGGATCCAATACAATAATATTTTGATCGTTAACAGGGGTATCACCAAACCATATACTCATTTGAGATAAGCCTGGTCGAAATCCCTGCCCATGAATAAAGACTTCAGCACCGCCATTAATTGATCCATAGTTTGGTTCCACTGAAATCATATTTAAAGGTTCAATATATAGAATTGCCCCAATAATTTCATCTGTTGCACCATTTTCATTTTTGATCATAAGCCTGGCTGGGCCTGCTAAATCTGCCGGTATTTGAATATGATATTGAGTGAGGCTGTCTGTATTTGCATTGATGCAGTCTGCCACTTGATCGGAAACAAAAAATACAGGATGATCAGCATGATGAACTGTTACAGTAATTTGTCCGCCTGTGGTGCTGAGAATATTCGGCTGAATGCTGATTATTTCAGGTTTTGGATGATCATTGGAAGTTGTTTGAAAGGGAATCTGGTAATTGAATAATCCCATTGTTCGTCTGCTTCTGTGTTCTTCTTTCATTTTTAGAAGATAGTTTGAATTGGCCTGCAATGTATCTATTGGTAAAATTTCGATAAGTCTTTTATTCTCACTTACATTAAGATTGTAATCAACGGTAAGTCCATCCTCACTACCTGAAACCAGGTAAAGCTCAATATAAGATGACAAATAGTCTTTTAATTCGTTTTGAGTGTGATTTGCTGGTGAGGGGATTGCCATATTAAATGTCAGAGCAATGGGTTGATCAATGGGAACATTTGTTTCACCAGGATAGGGTTGGGATTGAATTAAATCAGATATCAATATGTCATAAACAGCGAGTTTCTCTTTATCCATAACCAATAGAATGCCATCGTCTGTAAGATGCGATCGACATCCTTTCATTTCAATCATCGCTGCATCCAAAAGAGAAATATTGTCAGATTCACTGATATCAAAAATGGAAATATAGTTTTTATCCACAAAACTATTTAATAATAAAAAATTTTGTTCTTCATATTCACAATAACAGCTTTCACATATTTCACAGATTGGTTTATTTGTATGCAATCCAAGCACACCTGCTATGGTTGTCATACCAAAGATATCAACACTTCTTCCTGGAAGTGAAAAACCATACGATTTATATTTGCCTTTCTGCCGAATCATTTGAGGGTAAGAAACATCAAGTAACTCTAAACTAAGAGGACCATTCTTACTTCTTGCGATCACTGCTTGATTGTTTTTCATCACCACTGATTGATCACAATAAGGTTCAATGCTTAAATTGATAAGTGGTGCAACACCTGATTTTCCGGTCAAGCCTGTCTGCGGCATACCTGGTTTACTGATATCAAATATGTATTGATATCCTCCTTTGTCAAATACATAGAGGTGTGAACCGGAAACATGTAAATTGATCGGAAAAATTGTTTTTATGCGTTCATCTCGATAGGCTGTTTTTATTGTTCGAATCACTGATGGATGTGATGGATCAGAAATACTGATGACAGCAATGCCATCTTCTAAATTTGCTGCAAACATGAGGTGATCTTTTATGGCAAATAAATCAGGTGCATAAGAAAAATTCAGCGGTAATTTATATCGTATATCTCTTTCTTTACCAGGCTCTTGATCTTCCATGTTTGTGCCGGGCAGTTCTTTAATTTTATCGTATACAAGTATAAGCTTTTTATCTTCATGTTCAGTGTCAATATAGGGGAAATGATACCCATATGCAGATACATATAAATAAGAATCAGATAAAATTATACCACGTGCCACCAAATCCTGTGGCAAATTATAATATGCCAGTCTCTGCATTGATGACAGCTCATTTAAGTGATTTCTTTCATAATGAAGAAGACTGATCCATGAAGGTGCAAAAAAATGCTGAAAATACTCCTGCGATGTTGCATCTTCAGGTGAAACCTGACCTTTCAATATTCCCTTATAAGGCAATATTCCTTCACCCAATGCATATAACAAATTCAAAGCTGGATCAGATACTGCATCAACCAGATTTCCAGGTGGTAATTTGTCTGTATCAAGCACATAATCCTCGTTTTGTTCAAGATATTTTACAATATCCTTAAAATCAAATGGAGGTGTTGTCTCAATTACCTTTTCAGTAGCAAGATTTCCATAAAACAGTGCATCAGGCATCAAAAAACGACGATTGCAATCATCTGTTATTTCAATATCCACAAAACCACGATAAGAATGGCCAAAATCAGGTACTACCCATTTCAATTTTTCAGCGCTATAGAGAATGAGTCTGTTCTGGTCGTGACTTGTGGAATCCATCCATGATTGATCAACATTATTGATAATTGCGGTTTCTGGCTGGCCTTTTTTCCAGGCCTTAATTTTTATTGAGGGGTTAAATCCATATCCAATTATTTCTACAGTATTGCCTTTTCCTTTTTGTGAAACACTGACAACAGGTGGATCAATAAATGAAATTTTTAAAATATCAACATACATAAATGCCCCAATAACAGTATTTGACAGGCCATTTTCATGTATTACTTGAACAGATGCTGGGCCTGCATAATTGGGAACAGTTTTAGCGTAAATAAAATCCTGTGTGTAATTAAGGGAATCAGATGATATTATCTTGTCAATGATTAATGCCTGCCCACCAACAAACAGCTTTGGATCATTACCAAAATTTTGTCCATAAACAATAATGGGGGTATTTCCACTAATACTGCCAATGGAAGGTTCAATGCCTTGAATATCGGGTTTATTTCCATCTTCTGATGGTGTTGTGATAAAATCAAAAGAATAATTAGAATTCATTGTCTGACCACTGGATGGTATCAATGCATTTGCATCAATTGAGACATAGTATTTTGTATCTGCCATCAATAAAAAATCTGTTTTTCGTTTTAAACAAATTATTTTCCTATTAAGAATATTATCTTGTTTTTCATAAGAAAAATCAAAATGATCAGAGATATCCAGCCCCATAAATGGATCTAATTCATGAATTCTTATGGCGTTTTTTAAATCAATGGTATGAGAAATGGATTGGGACATTTCAATGGATATTGTATCAATGGTGACAGGGACATCTTGTGCATTTTGAGCAGGAATATGGGATATAACTGATAAGCATGGAAAGTCAATTCGGTTGATACCCTGCTTTCCACTGGCAACATACAGTCCATTTTTTGCTATAGACAGGCCTCTTGATGCAAAATCATCTTCATCTGCTTTTTTATGAGTGATTACTGGAATACTTGGATCTCTATCCGGATCATTCAACAGATTTAAATCGATAATCTCAACCAGAGATTGTACAGATTTATCTTCCTGGTTTGAATAATGAACAGTTACATATGCTTTACCAGCATTAACAATAACATCATAAACACCATTTGAATGATAATCTTCTCTTTCCGCTTGAATTAAAACTATTTTGATATGAGTGGGATGAAATGGATCTCTTAAATTAATGATAGTGAGTTGAGATTGATGACCTTCTCCTGCCATATCAACAACATAAAGCGTGTTTCCCTCAATAAACAGACGATTTGCAATCCCCTCAGTATCAAAGCTTGAAATAACAGGAAGACCAGGCTCAAGAAGATTTGCAATAACAACACCTTCACTTGATGCCGCTATAACAGCAAAATGTTTATACACTGCAACATCTCTCGCAAAACCATTGGGTTTAATATATCCTGCATGATAAGGAGATTTGAAATTGCTGATATCAATAACTTGAACACCGCCTGCGCCATTGGCAACAAAAACAAGATCATCTTTTCGACATAATCCATATAGGGTTTGATAGGGCATATCAACACGTCCGGATAGCAAGTAAGGTAATCCAAACTGATAATCTTCATTCTGATTTGTGAAGATCAGTAATTCTCCCATTGTATTTGTGTCAATACGTCCGGTGTCTTCATTTTCTAATATTTTTTGTGTAAGTTTTGAAGAAAACCAGTGTTCTTTTATTATTTTAAGAAATGAAAATTTATCTGTCGGATCGCTCAGATCAGGAAAATCACTGTTATCATCCATCAGATCAAAAGGAAAAGCATTATTTTCAACAATCAGGTCAGCTAATTGAACGCCTGTCTTAGCTGCCATGATAAAATTTTTATCCGTGTGAATTTCGCTGATAACTCCCCAAAATATTTCAGATGCCCCTGCCATTAGATCCGAATAAACAAAATGTACTCCAGAACTATCATAAAGAGCCTCTTGTGTGTCATCAGCAATAAAAATTCCAGTCTGAGGATAATAAGATATATTTCCTTGAAAATAAGGAATAATTGCATTCCCTAAATTTTCTTCAAATCTCATGGGATCATGAATGGACCATGAGGCAAGCAATGCACCGGTTCTTTTCTGGCCTTTAAATTGACCAATTGTTGAATAATAGATATCTCTTGTGTAATATGGGTTTTTGTCAAGAGTATTTATATCTGACACATATGAAGGCAATAAATACATCTTTTCACTTATATTGAGTCCTACTTCATTGACTGTTTCTTGATTGACTTCATGATTTGGTGTTTCAGTTCGGGTAAGAACTTTGATACGTTCATTTCTATAGTTTGAGCGAGTGAGTATTGTATCATTAACAAAGTCTCTCCAATAGATATAAATGTGTTTTTCAGGTTGACTCAATGGTGTTGTGTCGTTTTCATCTCTTGCATCATTACGAAATAATTCCATTTCATTGGTTTGTGTAATTTCAAGCCATTCACCGGTTGTTTCATCCTGAAATTCTTTTATCATGCGCATATAAACATGCCGATCTGCTTCAACGCCAATATCAACAATTTCAACAACCAGCCTTATGGCCTCATTTTGTGTGAGAATTTCTTTGTCAGGTGGCGATAAAACTGATAATTTGGGTGGAATGTTATCTTCAATCTGTCCCACAGTTACTGTTTGAGTTCGTCCTGTCTGGCCCAGCCGGTCATAAGCAATTGCATAAATTTCAACACCATTCATCCCTTCCGGAGGTAAAAATTCAGCACGAAAAATATGTTCCATTGCAAAAGATCCTGTAATAGTAGAATACGAATTATAGGTTATATAAACAGGAATATCATTCATAAAAAACACAATATGATCAATGCCATCCCATCCAAGGTCATCGATAGCTTCAACAAATACTTCAATTTTTTGACCTCTGATAACAACCGATTCATTGTTTTCTGGTTTTACAATTGATGCTGCAGGCGGCTGATCCTTTAAAAGCTTTAAACTTCTTTCAATGGATATGCCAGAAACAAAACCATCATTATCAACAGCGCAGGCTGTAAATGTAATGGTATCGCATTTGGCTTTTTCTGGAATGGTGATATGAAATTGAAAAGGCCCTGCTTCATCTACACCAACCATAATTGCGTTATCATCTTCTTCATTCTCTGCTTCTCCTTCTTCTGGTTCTTTACTTAGAGATTGATATAAGCGGACTTTATCAACGCCAGATTCTTTATCGTTAGCAATGATTTGAACAACAATGGATCGACCTTCTGTAATTTCAGTATACCCCATACCCAATCGAAAACCTTGATTATCAAGAAATCGAATCTCTTTTATTTCAGGTGGTTCATTTTTAATGAGTTTTATTAAACGTTCAGCATGGCTTTGATTATCCGCCGGATCTTATGCAAAAAATTTAATGATAAGTGGTAATTCTTGCGGTAAGTCATAGGTTTCTTCGCCCTGAAAGTATTCTTCAATGGTTTTGAGCGGCATAATGCCATGAAAGGGTGGATAGGTCATAATTTTTTTTGAAATCAGTTCAGAATCAGAAAAAATACCATCATTGTTTTTATCTGCCAAAAGATCAATTTGAACCATGCTTACACGAACATTATCTGTGATTTCAGTATCAAAAATCACATGACTTCTTTCCACAACCATTTCATCATTATTTTCCGGTTTTTTGACTAAAATTTCCGGAGGACTGGAATCTGAACTGACATGGACTATTGTATTTGTTGGGGTTTGAATAATCCTCCGACTTTTTGAATCATTGAAGTTTATTTCTTTGGTTTTGGCTGACAATACCATGTCTGTTCCCGCCTGACCATATGGAACATCAATAAGAAATTCAAATGGAAATCGTTTGTCTACATAAGTTTTTTTGCCATGTATAAATCCGGAAATATTTAATTCAACATAATCAAGTCCAATGTCATCAATGGCATTCACCTCTACAACAAAAGATTTTCCTTCGGTTATTGTTGAATGGTTCAGTGGATATCCAATAAGAATTGCCGGAGGCTGATCTTCAACTATTTCTATTGTGATTGTTTCGTAAGCTTTATGCTTATCCATATCATTATAAGTTGACCCATAACTATCAATAGCAGTAACATCTAATTTCAATCTGTTTTTTTCTGCGTTTTCAGGGTCAAAATCAGGGACTTGAATTAAAAACTGGTATGGCGGTTGTTTTAATAGAACATTAAAAATTTCCTGATTGCTTATTGTTTGCGTGGCAATAAGTCTTAGAGAATCTATAGAAACATCATCAAAAGCATTCACATTCACAGTTACAAAACTTCCTTCAACGACTTTTTCACCATTTGAAGGAGAAATAAAATCCACAACAGGCCGTTCATCTATCTGAATGGGATAACTGAATTCTTTGATACGTTCATTTCCGGATTCATCTCGTGCAATGAGTTTCATCCAGACATCACCAAAAAAATAATTATCAAGTGTTAACTCTTGAAATTTAGATAACACATCAATTATTCTTTCAGTATGGATGAGTCTTATAAACACCTTTGTATCGACATTCAATGTTGTTACAGGTTCAAAGTCCTCTGCTTCAATATCTTTTACAATATAGAGTGGTATGCCATATTCTGTTCTATGATAATCACCGTATTTATCTTTAACGCCATAAGATTGAAATACTTGTATTTCATTAACTTTAACATTATCATAAGCTCTGAAACTTAACGTAAAATCTGAATTTTCAATAGCCCCATAGCCAATTTCAGGATTTGTTACTGCAATCTCCGGTTTAATGTTATCTTCAGCAGCATAAAAATGTATTTCATGAAATCCCTGTGCGTTATCTGAATCTGTTACTTTAGCAAATAGTTGAACAGATTCATTTGAACGTAATAATCCTGAAGGGATTTCCATTAGAAATGACGAAACAGATGCATAGGGACTGTCTATCTTTCCATATTCTTCTGCCATGCGAACAGAATATTGACGTTCGATTGAATCATACATTTCATTGAATGCCGGAATTGCAGATTCGTTACGTTCACTTTGAAAATTATTGAAAGCATCAGCACTTCTTTGCAACTGGATGTCATTGGCATAAATTTCAATATCCTTGGCGTTTATCTGGCGATCATCGCATGCAGCCACAATCACTTTTATTTTAAATGTACCTGCCGCAATATATTGATTTTCAATTGGTGCAATAAGGTGAATTTGCGGTGACATATTGAAAGTTGGGTGAACCAGAAATACATGGCGTGATAAATGACCATAATTATCTGTTGCAAGAATTTCAAATTGTGTTGATTCGTTCCAATTAAATTGTATGTTGCATTTCAGCAATTTTTGAGTAACGGCTTTGTCCGGACAGGTAAAAGGAAAGTCTTGTTCACAAAGAGAATCTCCGATTTTTCTGCTTGCAGCGTCCAATCGATTGACTTCATAGTGAGTCAATTCAGAATCATCTGAAAGAAGTACTTCCAGTTCAAAAATCTCTCCTAATCTAACCCAAAATTCACCATATTCAATACGTAAACGATCAGTTATTTTATGTTGGTATGATGAAAAAGACTTGATCATAATTTCAGGGGGTTGATTTTCAAGAACCGGTAATGTAAATTCAGCAAAAGAAGATTTACCACTGTAATCTTCGGCAAGCAGCATGAGTTTCAGTTCCCCGCCAGTATATGTTTCAGGGATTTCAAAAGGAATACTATAGTCATTAATTCCATACGTGCCACTGATTTCACGCACTGTTTTATGATTATTTTCAAAAAGTGTTATTAATGAAACCCCACCGGAGTTATCTTGTATGTCAAATTCTAAATTTATGTGCTGCTTGGCAACAACAGCAGTTCCATTGATGGCTTTCGGTGTAGTGATAACTGGTGGTTCCAAATCACTATTTATTTTTCTTGAAGAAAGCAAATAAAGAGGAATGGGTCCACGTTTTGTGGACTGAATATCTATGCCATGGGCAAAAATATTAAAATATTGTATATCATAGTGAACCGGCACAGGCATCAAAGTTATATAATTGTGTGGAATCTCTTTTGTAACAGACATCATGCCATGTGATGAGATAAAATCAAGATGATGATCATTTTTCAAATCTGTCAAAAATACAGTAAATATGGCTTCATCATTTAAGATTTGTATATTTTGAGCATTTGTTGTCAGAGAATTTCTGATAACATTAACATTTCCGGAATCTACTCGAATTGAATGAATAAATATTTGAATGGGCAATTTCTCAGGCGTCATAACTTCTGGTGTTATTATTGCGTAACTGATTTGTTTTTCATCTAAATCTTCAATAATTTCAGAAAGCGTTAAACCATTAGGCGATGAAATAACTTTTTCCTGCGTTAAAGCATCACATTGGAAATTATGATATACTTTAATATGATAATTAACCAGATAGTCTTGCCCAAAACTGAGTTTAAGATATTGTTTGCTATTATCCTCTGCGCTCCTTTTATTTTCAGAAGGATCATTATATAATGGCCACATCCTGATTGAATCATTATTGACAATCAAATAGGGCTTACCTTTGATCATAAGATTTGCTGTCATTTGATAAGCTTCAGGATATGACATTCCAATCACAGGCACATCATCAATGGTATAGCCTGTCAGAAAACGATTGACAGATAATGACGTATACACAGGATAATATGATTGTGGTACATCTTCAGAAATAAAATCATCATCAAAACGAATGGTCTGTAAAGCAATCTCTCCATGAATAAGCGAATTTGAAGGAATTTCATCAATGACTGATAGCACAGGCATAGAATCATCCAAAACATTTACCAGAAACGTTTCCCTTGTTGTATTGCTTAAGTCACTTGCCTCAGCAATCAAAATAAAATGATTGTCTGGCTTATCTTGTTCATAATAATCTGAAATATCGATCTGAATATCCTTGACATCAATAAATGTGTTTTCTGCCAGACTATCATCAAAAGTTGACCAATCGATGTCATCATTGATCCTTTGTTCCTTGATCAATGTTTTAATGGGATTGCCATTGATATAAATATGAAAAGACTTAATGCAAATATCATCTGAAATTTGTATATGTGCAAATACTTTTTGATTTATGTAAACAATTGATTCAGGGGTAATTAATTTTATTTCCGGCGGATTCAAATCTCCCTGAATAATGAATTCAATCGCATTTGAGTATGCATCGTTATATCCATAATCATTAACATTAATTTTGAACTGATATTTTTCTCCAATATGATTAAAGTATTTAAATGGGAGTTGCGCTTTTCCTTCACAATCCATATAAAAATGTGTATCTAAAATAACAGTGCCAAAGGCATTGGGATTGGGCACTTTTATTTCTTTATTATGGTCATTACGTTCAACCCCCACATGATTAAAGCTTGAATACTGGTTAGACTGATCTGCCAGTATGGGGCTGATTTTTTTGATATAAATATTATCATCTCCATTGGCATTGAAACGTATATAGGTTCCAGGTGTTACTTTTATTGAAGTGTTTGGGTAGGTCAAACTGACATGAGGAGAAATGATATCATCTAAAACAACAAGAGGATAGTTTTGATCATCAGACATAACAGAAGGATTTGAACAGGCATCTGTTGTATCCAGAATGACAGGCATCTGGCTTGTATATCCATTATCATCAGTAGCTGTAATACTTATTGATATTTTTGGATCATTGAATTCTGGTTTATGAGGCATTCTCATTGTGGTAAACAAATAGTCTCCATTTAACTGAGCGTTATATATTTCACTGGATCCAAACTGTTTTTCAAAGAGTACATCCTGCCCTTCTTTGATTAAAACGTTGAGACTTTCAACAATAGAATTATCAGTGGCCAACATATTCAATGTAAATTCTTCTCCCTCATATAGTCTTGAGCAGGGAGCAGGACTTCTGATAGAAATTTTTGGGGATTCATCGTCAGTTGTTATATACAACCAATGGGAAATAGATGGATTATCAAAAATATCAATTGCAGTAATGGTAATGGTCAAAGAATCTCCCTCTGAGGGGACGATCATGTTGAACGAACCATTTTGTTTATTACCTTCAAGAAAAGATAAATGAGATAGTTCCTGTTGATTCATATAAAAAGTCATTGAAGCAATATTATTGGAATCCATTGCTCTCCAGAAAAATTGATATCCATGCCCATGATAAAGCGTAGCTCCCTGTATTGGTGTTTCAAAAGAAGTTAAGGGGCCGTTGTTATCTTCGATAACTGTTATAGTAAATGTTTTGGCTTCTATTGATGTTTGTCCCTTATTATCAATGGCAAATGCCTGGACAATAAAACGATGGGTAACATTTGTTATATTGAAATCATTTAAATTAACGAATTGTCGTAACTGAATATTATCACCAGTGGGCGTAATATTTACTGTATGAGAAGAAATTGTTTGATTGCTATCATCAATATAATAGGAAAGTTGTATTGAATTGACTGAATGATCATCTTTTGCCTGAATATGAATTACAGCAGTATCTTTAGCAAAATATTGGGGATGATCACTTTGAATATCTACAATAACAGGCGGTTTATCCTGGGTAACTGCAATTTCTATCTCAATACACGATGAATTTCCAGTGGTATCAAAGGCAGTTGCAGAAAGCTTATATTTATTTTTTGATAGATTATCTAATGCATTGAATGTTGGAATTTTCACCAGTTTTAATGCAGAAAAAGCATTTGTGGTTCCTGGAACGTGCTGAATCATAAAAGAATGTTCATCAAGTATGTCGTTTTCATCACCAGTGAGTAAAAAATAGCTGCCTTGTTTTTTTATTCCGATTACCTCAAGACCAGTCACAGATATATTATCATATCCCGCAAATTTCAAAACCATACTTTTTTCTTCTAAAACAGCGGCATGATCAATGCCACCTTCAGTGAAGTTGATCTCGGGTGATACAAGTTGAATGACAGGTGGTATATTATCCCTGCCAATGGTTACAATAACCTCAGCACTAGAATTTTTTTGCGCAGAACTATCGATAGCTGTGGCATAAATTTTTAATTGCTGCTCAACTGTTAAACCTGAAATGCTCTGATATAAAAAACTAAATGGCTGAGTATTGTCTGTTCCAACCATTCGGTCTGCAACATAAAAATCAACATGATCAATTTTTATATCATCAACAGCCTCAGCACTAATTTCAAATGGTAATCCGGATATTATATAGGCGCCATTAATAGGACTCCTAACAGCAATTTCAGGAGGGGCATCGCTGCCAACTAAAAACCGATATATTTCTGATTGTGTTATTACACCGTGGTAATCTTTGCAAATGACTTGTAATTGGATGGTTTTACCCTCTAATTCTTTATGAACATCAAATGACATTTTCTGTTGAATGGATTGAACATTGAGATATCCGGAAAACCTCTCAGAAGGATTTTCATACCTGATACTATCCACTGTTTCGCCATTGATCATTAGTTCTGTATCAATTCCCATTGCCAGAGCATCATCAATAATCTCAATGTTAACATCAACAGAATTTCCAGCAAATAGTTTAGTCCCTGGAAGGGGTGACAGAAGTTTAACAGATGGCGGACTATTTTTCAAAATACGAAATACACCGCCCTGACTGATTACTTTTTCTCCATTATCCATATGCACCATTGCATGGAATCCCATACTTGTTTCTATTTCAGATATTTTATCTAACTTGCTATAAGTCCGCCAGACCTGGTAAAATTCCTTTGCAGGCATCCCCAGTGCATCAGTAACTTCACGTTGATCAAACAGGGAAAAATATGTTTCTCCTTTTTTCTTTCCATCTAAAAAGAATTCAACATAAGAAATACCTGTATTTGACGAAAAGCCTGCTATTTTTACTTTAACTTGAAGAAGTATAAGGGTTTCTTCAATGTATCGCTGCATGGACCTGGGAGCATCAATTTCAATTACAGGTAATTCATTTTGAATTTGAGAAACTACCTGAACGAATTTTATTTCTGACAGTCCATTATTTCCTTTTGAATCCACAGCAATCGCTTGAAATGGAATCGTTTGATTGACTTGATCTTCAGAAATTTGAATTGATAATTCAAAAGGCGGGGTCTCAAAAGTTCCTATAATTGAATCATTCATCAGAAATTTTACTTCTAAAATGCCAACATCATCAGTTGTAGTGCATTTTATTGGCAGGTATTGTTCTGACATTATCTGTAAAGGAATTTCCAATTCCACTTCCGGGATTGCATCAAGTGCAATAATTTCTACAGTAGCTTTAATTTCCGGAAATTGTTTCAAACGAATGATCAATTGAATATGATCATTTTCCTTAAATTCGCCTGTCGCTTTTAATCCTTTATGCTCATCAAAGATTAATTGTGATAAACTATTATTTTCAATCATATATTCAAATTCTAAAAAAGAATTGACAGCTCCTGTGCTGTTATCATTAAAAACCGCCTCAACTGATGGAACCGGAAAAAAAGCATTTAAACGATTGAGTATCAATTGTCCTTTTTCGTTAACGCCAATTGCTTTAAGGTGGGTTAAAGATTTATTAAAATCCAATTGAACAGGTATATTGATGTCATCCAACCCTGGATAGCTGACATTTATGTACAGGTTTTCAGTCGTTGTTGTTGACAGAGCGTAGACTTCACCCGAGACTGTCACTGCCATTAAATCCGGATGTGAAGATATATATTTTACGCCTGTCCCTGCACCAGGCAATGGTGTAAGGCCTCTGAACTGGAATGAAACCGAAGGAATAATCGAGAACCTTTCCAATAAATTGGTAATGATGATACTTTTTGGCGTTACCTGTAAATCAGTAGCTTCTTCAATAACATCATCACCTGTAAAGGCAATTTTTGAAATAGCGGTTTGATTTCCAGAAGAATCCACTGCATATATATCAGAAAGAACGATACCATCATGAGCAATAGATGTTTCATCCATTTCTTCGATAACTGGAATTGAGAGTATGAACTGATCCTGGCTATCTTTAACAGGAAATACTTTTTGAAAGTCATCTGTCGATGCAAAAGCATCTTTTTTGGCTATATCAATAACACCGCCAGCAGCTCTTAAGGATGACGCACGTAATCCGGTTACAGAAAATGCAACATAGGAAATATCAATATTATCGCTTGCATTAACATGTACTTGCAAATATTGAGTATGGTCAGATTTCATAAAACAGACTTGCTCAAATGACAGTTCAGGTGGTTCAGTTTCAATTATGAAAGTTTCTGAATATGTGATACTGTCAGTGTTATTATTGGATAAAAATTCAACAACAACTTCAGGATTAAAGCGATTCTCACCTGATATTGAAAAGTTTGAAATGCAAGCCTTTGGATGTGAGGACATTTGAATTGTTTCTGATGATGGGATTGTTTTAATTGATTTATCTGACTGAATTGTTATAGATAAGAGTTCAGTACAATTATCCAATGCCAATACATAAAAAATCTCATCTGCATTTAAAAGAACTCCATCTGATCGTATATCAATCATTGTTTCACTACATACACTTGAAATAAAAGGGAAAATAAAGAATCCGATCAGAATAAGATATCGATATCTTTTAAATTTTGAAAAAAGTGTATTCAAAAAAATTCCTTTCTTATAAGAACATAATCATTAAACAGGCAACACTATCAGCAGTTTCATATTGCATTAATTTTTTCCGAACCCTAATACCAACAAAGCTTTTTAACGATTTGTATTTTTTTGCGTTGTACTCAAACTATGATTCTATATAGGAGAGTCTTATTCAAATAATCATGTATCACTTTTAGAGGGGTGCAACACAAAAAAGTTGCACCCTCAATTAATCACTGGAAGTTCTTCTAATATATTGTTTTTTAACATATTATAAAAAATGCTAACCACTTTTCTGCAAGCATTTCTAATCTTTCCTGTTAA
>Ga0272440_1000144_pt1 | contig 59399 bp, 44 predicted proteins | sample SSMMMBAug17_FD_192440 | JGI IMG/M metagenome (GOLD analysis project Ga0272440, IMG submission 192440) | Marine sediment archaeal communities from Little Sippewissett salt marsh, Falmouth, MA, United States - SSM-MMB-Aug17 | ecosystem: Environmental > Aquatic > Marine > Wetlands > Sediment ... | reverse complement strand
GATTCAGGCAGATGACCCGGTTGATGCAGTTGAGCGGCTTTTTGAGGAATAAGTCAGGAATGATTACGATTCTCAAATTGTACAGCGACACGATTGGTACGACTTTTGCAATTTAGCACTTCCATATATTACACCTGCCAAAAAAGAATGTGCCACAATTGAACCAGCCCTAAACATATAAAGGTATAGGAATGCAAAAAAGAACGTTTTGGAAAATTATAAAAACTTACTGCTCTATAATAATGATTGTTATATCCATTCTTTTTTTGTCTCAATGGACTTTTGTTTCAGCCGCACAAAATCAATATCATACAGAACAGGTGATACTCCAACTTAAATGGTTACATCAATTTCAATTTGCCGGTTACTATGCCGCAAAAGAAAAGGGGTTCTATAAAAAAGAAGGACTTGATGTTGTTTTTCGGCAAAGGGAACAGGATAAAAATAATATTCATCAAGTCTTAAATGGTGAAGCTGAGTATGGAATCGCTGATTCAATACTCTTGCTCTATCGTATGCGTGGCACACCACTGATATTGCTTGCCCCTATTTTTCAACAATCGCCTCTTGTTTTTATAACACTTCGAGAATCTGGCATCGACAGCCCTTATCAATTTAAGGGCAAGCGCGTTATGGTGTATCCCAAAGGAACTGATGGTATCCATCTTGAGGCCTTGTTCAATGAACTTGGAATTATAGAGTCTGATTACATTTCAATTCCAAAATCATCCGGGCCAAATGCACTTGAAGAAAATATTGTTGATGTTTATCCCGGTTATCTGGCAAATGAACCTTTCTATTTTCATAATAAAAATATCGATATCAATATCATTGACCCAAAAAACTATGGGGTGGATTTTTATGGAGATATGCTTTTTACAACTCAAGAAGAAGTAGATAACAATCCGGATCGTGTGGATCGATTTGTTCGCGCCAGTTTGAAAGGATGGCGGTATGCTCTGGATCACACTGAGGAGATGATTGATATTATCATTCAAAAATATGGTACAGATAAATCTCGTGACGCTTTACGATATGAAGCAAATATTATTCGACGAATGATCAAACCCGAATATATTGAAATTGGAAAAATTGATCATGGACGTTTTAATTACATTGCAAAAGCATTTAAGCGCCTGGGATTTATAGACAATGATCAAGTCCCTGATGGTTTTATCAAGAATCGCTTAAAGGAAATTCCCATTCCCCTCGAAACTGAAGAAATAAAATGGTTAAAGGAACATCCTGTTATCCGGGTGGCCAATGAACAAGATTGGCCGCCATTTGACTTTATGAAAAATGGCGTTGCCTGTGGATTTTCAATTGATTTTGTAAATTTGATTGCTGCTAAAATCGGCTTGAAAGTTAAATTTATTAATGGATATTCATGGAAAACCCTGATTGATATGGGCCGATCCAAACAAATTGATCTGTTTCCTGCAGTTTGGAAAACTGACGAACGAGAAGTCTTTCTTAACTTTTTGAAACCATACATTGATACGCCTTATATATTGGTTACGCACGAAAACGAAAAACAAATTCAACGCATTGATGATTTGAATGGGTATAAATTGGCTGGAATCAAAGGTTTTGCAAGTAGTGAGCTGGTAAAAAAATACTACCCAAACATAATTCTTATCGAAGTTGTCAGTGCTGCCGAAGGTCTACGATTGGTTAGTTATAAAAAAACAAAAGCCTATTTGGGTTCTTATGGTGAGACCGACTATATCATTCGAAAAAACATGATTGCAAACTTGAAAATCTCTTGTGAAACGAATTTAGGAGGTCGGATACAGGCATCAAAACTTCACATTGCTGTCAGAAAAGACTGGCCTGAACTGCATGGAATTATTGACAAGGCATTAAATGAGATTACTTCTGATGAAATCAATCAGTTAAAAATGAAATGGCTCAGTTTTGATATAAAAACAACCTCCCTCTCACTTTCAAAGCAAGAACAGAAATGGCTTAGAAATCACAAGACAATTCATGTTGCTTTTGATATTGATTATCCGCCGGTGGTTTTTGCCTCTCCTGATAATACAATTGATGGTATCTGTGGTGATTATCTCAGAAATATGAGTCAATTGCTGGGTATCGAATTTATAGGTGCCAAACAAAGCTTAACTGAGAATATGTTGAGTCCCATTCATAATAAAAAGTACGATTTTTATGCAGCAATTTCTCCGACTTCAGAATTGAAAAAATGGCTTAACTTTACAGAACCTTACCAAGTTTTCCCGCTCGTGATTGTGACCAGAGAAGATGTCCCATATATCGGTAATCTAACCTATTTAACCGGTCGAAAGGTATCTGTTGTTTACAATTACGCAGCATATGATATTTTGAGAAGGAACCATCCGGACCTGAAATTACTTCCAAAAATAAATGTCAAGGAAGCACTCATGTCTGTTCAAGATAAAAATGCATTTGCATTTATTGGTAATATGGCTGTTATCAATCATATTATAAAAAGAGAGGGGCTCAGTGGTCTGAAAGTTTCAGGCGGAACACCCTATAAGCTTAAAATTGCAATGGCTGTTCCTAAAAACAACACACTTTTGCTGCAAATGCTTCAAAAAGCGATGCACGGGATACCTTCCCCAAAAAAAAGTGAATTCAATCGCAAGTGGATATATGATTTTTCTGACGTTCAGGATTATTCATTGGTTGCAAAAATTAGTCTGGCTGCCTGTGTGATTGTGTTTATTATCCTGTACTGGAATCGTCGATTGCATTTTATGACCAAAGAACTACGCCTTGCAAAAAATGAAGCAGATAAAGCCAATCGTGCAAAAAGGGATTTTTTGGCAAATATGAGCCACGAGATAAGAACACCACTTAATGCAATTATTGGCATGATTCATTTATCTCTACAAACACCATTGACCGAAAAACAGCAAGATTACCAGAACAAAATTTATCGTTCTGCCAATGCATTGCTGTGCCTCATTGAGGATATCCTTGATTTTTCTAAAATTGAAGCAGGGAAACTGAGCATGGAAATTCGTGACTTTTCTCTGAATGAAGTGATCGAATACCTGACATCAGTTATCAAATCAAGAAGTGCTGAAAAAGGATTGGCTTTCTCTTTGAATGTTTCAAAAAAAATTCCAAACAGCCTCAAAGGCGATCCGGTTCGCCTGAGTCAGGTGTTGCTTAACTTGACTACAAATGCAGTCAAATTTACTGATAGGGGAAGAATTTCGGTTAACATTCAACTCTTGGATAAAAATGATACAAATGTTGTTTTGGGATTTTCAGTTCGGGATACAGGTATTGGCATGACAAAAGAACAGGCCAATCAATTGTTTCAGCCCTTTCATCAAACAGATGCCTCTATCACACGAAAATATGGGGGAACAGGCCTGGGCCTCGCAATCAGTAAACATCTTATTGAAATGATGAATGGTCATATTCAGGTAGACAGCCTGCCCAATGAAGGCACAGAATTTTATTTTACTTCAAGTTTTGGTTGGTCTGATATGAAGATTTCATCAAAAAATTTGGATATTCCGAAGCACCTGGTTAAAGAACTGCTTTCAGAAAAACATATATTGTTGGTAGAAGATAATGAAATCAATTTGCAGGTCGCTCAGGAATTATTGGAAGGCGTTGGCATTAAAATAAGTGCTGCTGAAAATGGAAGGCAAGCTGTTGCGCTTGTTCGAAATAATTCGTATGATGCCATTCTTATGGATATTCAAATGCCTGAAATGGATGGCTATACTGCTACGCAGTATATTCGAAATCAACATCCATTAAGTGATCTGCCAATCATTGCCATGACTGCCAATGCGTTGGCAGGTGAACGTGAAAAATGTCTGAGTGCTGGAATGAATGATCATATTTCAAAGCCGGTCAAACCATTAAATCTCTTTGAAACATTAATTCGATGGCTCCGACCAGATATAGATTTCAATCAAATTCACACATCTTTAACCCACTCAACAGAAAAAAAACAGGAGCAAAAAGAAACGCTGCCATCCAATTTACCTGGAATTGATATCAAGGATGGATTGAGTTATATGAATCATGATATGGAACTCTATTTCAAGACTTTGGACAATTTCTTGAAAAGGTTTCAAGATATTTATGAAAAGCTCCAGACCCATCTGGCAAATAAGGATTCTCATACTGCTGAACGTCTTGCGCATACGTTCAAGTCTCTGGCAGGAAGTATTGGAGCAAAACAATTGCATATGATTTCTGCAGACTTGGAAAATGCGATTCATGAAACGAAGAAAAAACAAATACCAATTAAAATGGAAGCACTTAAAAACGAACATCGTATTGTCATAGAATCTGTCGAGAAAATCCTGCTGCAAAACACCCAGAATGAAAAAACGAATAATGTGAAACAAAATACTATAGACATTAAAGAATTGAAGCAAATCATTCAAAATCTTTCATTGCATATTAAAGAAGGCAATTCTGATGCCATGGACCTGATTTTTTCATTGGAAGCATTGCCTCAATTATCAGAAAACTTGGATGATATTCGTGAATTAAAAACACAGGTTGATGATTATGAATTTGAAGCTGCCAGCATCACGTTGAAACGAATGGTTAAAAAGTTGGAATTATAAAACGTTTAAAAATGCTCAAAAGAGATAAAAATATGGACAACAAAGAAAAGAAAGCAAAAGTACTAATCGTTGATGATGAAAAAATCAATTTAGATGTTCTGATTGGTCTATTGAAACCCTATTACCGAACAGTAGCAGCAAAAAGTGGAGAACAGGCCTTTAAACGACTGGAAATCCCCCCTTTACCAGATCTGATTCTTTTGGATATCATGATGCCTGGTATGGATGGCTATGGCGTATGTCGAAAACTGAAAGAAAGTAATTTAACGCGAGATATCCCTGTCATCTTTATTACAGGAAAAAACGATGTACAAGACGAGGCAAAAGGGTTTCAATCCGGTGCAGTTGATTATATTACCAAGCCTTTCAGCCCATTAATCGCTTTGGCACGTGTAAAAACGCATATCGAACTGAAAAGGCGGGGAGATATGCTTGAACGCCTTGCAGGACTTGATGGTTTAACTGGAATTCCTAATCGAAGGCATTTCGATCAGTTTCTTGAAGCTGAATGGAAACGATCTATTCGATATAACCATACAATATCATTGGTTATTATGGATATTGATTATTTTAAATATTATAATGATCACTATGGTCATACTGAAGGCGACGAATGCCTTAAAAAAGTCGCAACAATTATTTCCAAATCCATGATTCGCAGCACAGATTTATCAGCAAGATATGGTGGTGAAGAATTTGCCTGTGTTTTACCAGAAACAGATCATGAAGGGGCCTTAACGACTGCAAATCGAATAATGAAATCAATTCAAGACATGGAGATTCCACACAAAAAATCACAGGTCGCAGATTTTGTAACAGTCAGTATTGGTGTTGCAAGCATGAATCCGCAACATAATGAAAAAGCGCTGGATTTAATTGAAATGGCAGACAAAGCTTTATATAAAGCTAAAGGAAATGGACGTAATCAAATTGCGGGCTATAACTGATAATCACGACACTCAAACATATAGACTTTAAGATAAAGATTTTGGACTGCGTTGGCTCTTCGTCGATGTACTATAGTACTATCTCCTTGCGCCGCCTTGCCAAAATCTTTATCTTAAAGTCTATATCCATTGAGCGATTTTAATGTTTTGCCAGGCGCGCCTGAAGTCATCAAGGCAGTTCCAATTAAAAACGCGTTGATTCCTTCATTTTTTAAGTAAGTAATTTGATCAATTGTCAAGACCCCACTTTCTCCAACCACACAGATTGAATCAGGGATTTTTTTTCTGAGCGTTGCACTGGTTTGAATATCTACCTGCATGGTTTTTAAATTTCGATTATTAATACCTATTAGCTCTGGTTTCAGTTTCATAACAGTTGAAAGCTCTTCTTCATTGTGAACTTCAACCAGTGGAACCATTCCAAACGCTTTGGAAAGATCAAACAATGATTGAAGCCTCTCAAATTCGAGCGCAGCAGCGATCAACAATACAGAATCTGCTCCCGCTGCACGAGCTTCAATAATTTGAATGGGATCTATAATAAAGTCCTTGCGTAAAACAAGTATATCAATGGACTTTCGGATTGCTTTTAAATCATCAATGCATCCATTGAAATAGTCTTGTTCTGTAAGCACTGAAATAGCAACCGCACCATTGTTCTGATATTGACTGGCAATGTTGAGAATATCTGCATCTTCCAGAATAACTCCCCTGGATGGCGATGCCTTTTTTATTTCCGCAATCACAGGAATATGTTTACATGACCGAATCGCTTTCACCAGCGATCGCGCCGGTGGCTGCTGCTTTGCAATGACTTCTAGCTCTTTTTCACTGTTTTGTTTCTTAAGCGCAGCCACTGCATTAACTTTTTTGTTTAATATTTTTTGTAATATTGTCATTATACTGCCTGTCGGACGGGTTGAAGTTTATAAATCATTTTATTTACTTCTGGTTTATCTTCAGCCAATTTTTGAAGAATAAGCATAATATCTTGATAGGCTTCATAGAGTTGTTTCAGTAAAGTTTCATTTTGTTTTTTTTGTTCATTTTTTTGTTCAATTTGTTCTATTTCTTCACCGGGTTTCTTGCCAGATTCACTTTTTCGAATCCAGATAATTGATGCAAACATTGTAACAAAAGCAGCCAAGATCGCAAAAAAGTATAAATTTTGTTGATCAATACGTTTGTCAATGGATTCAAATCCTTGATTAATATATTTTTCCATGGATTCAAAGCGTTGATTTATATACTTTTCCAGGGTTTCAAATCGCTGATCAATAGCTTCAAATCGCTGATCTATAGCTTCAAATCGTTGATCAATAGCTTCAAATCGCTGATCAATAGCTTCAAATCGTTTATCAATAGCTTCAAATCGCTGATTGACAAGTTCAAACCCCTTGGTCATCTCTCTAAGGACAGATTCAAAACGTTCATCTACAGCTTTTGCACGTGTTCTCATTTCATTAATAATTAATTTTTGACCTTCCTCTAGTCTGATCAAACGTTCTGCAATATTTAAATCAGTCGTTGATTTTTGTAAACCATCTGCATAAGAAATACCTGTTATGATTATTCCAATAAAAATTATAAAAATACTGATGTATGTTCTCATTGTGTGACCTCCTTAAGACGCGCTTTTCTAAGGAATTCTCGAAAAATAAGTTCCTCATTTTCTTATTTGCCAGCCCGATGTAGGGGCGAACCTTGTGTTCGCCCTCGAACGAATAACGCATTCGTTCCTATGTACGATGGGCGAACACAAGGTTCGCCCCTACATTGGACTTGTAAATAAGAAAATGAGGAAATTATTATTCAAGCATTTCTAACTAAAAAAATTATTAACTGACATATGTTAAAAATCATACATTATTTCATGGCTTCGTTCAAGTCTTTTTTAAGGGAAAGGATCGGACCGACCCTTCGCCCCTAAAAAGGACTTGACAATACAACTGGAATAATGATTCAATCTTATTATTCATTTAATTATAGACTTTAAGATAAAGATTTTGGACTGCGTTGGCGCTTCGTCGATGTACTATAGTACTATCTCCTTGCGCCGCCTTGCCAAAATCTTTATTTTAAAGTCTATATATTATCATAATTAATTAAGGAATGCTTGAATAATAAGAAAAATTGAAAAATTTATAAAAAAAAGAGGAAAAAATATGGAAATTGATGTAAACACAAATAATCGAAACGTGAACATGATTATCAAGGGAAATATCGACGAACAGGGAGCAAATGAATTGAAGAAAAGTTTTTTGAATTTAAATACAACCTCAATTGATCATGTGACGATTGATATGAGTAATGTCAATCATATTGGCAGCTCTGGCATTGGTAAGCTTTTGCTTTTTTATAAGGATTTTGCTGTTAAAGGCGGAAAGATCACGCTGAATAATGTAAGTCGGTCCCTTTATGACTTATTTAAAGTTGTTAAGCTGGATACATTGATGAAAATTAATACCATTTGAACATTGCGCCTGCTTATTCATCAATAAAAATACTATATTCTCCTCGAACATATTGAGAATTATTTTTAGAGGGCAGGCAATGATAAATATCTAATCCACCGCCCTTTTCCATAAAAAAACCCAAACTGGAACCATTGTGATAATCATTGGATTGCTTGTTGGAAATGCCTGATTGATTTGACCAATACTGATCCTGACCTTCGTGGTCCAGGAATAATGAAAAACCATTGTGTGCAGCAGCGCCTTGCGAGAAAAAGGTATATGCGGCATGATATTGATCATTGCCTGAGTAATCAATCAACGCAGCAATTCCTAAATCCCATGCCGCAGAATGAATGGCCCCATGAAGCCCTTTGTAAATATCATCCCCCCCATGATCAATGAGTATACCGGCAGCAGAATGTGCTGAAAAACCCTGACCATAACGCGATGCGACATAAACATCTGATTCGGTGCCTTCATTTTTAAGAATTCCCATGCCAAAAAAGTATCCGCCGCCCTGAGAAAAATTTCCTGCCATAAATTGGTCGCTTCCAGCCAATTCCAGAAGAATACCAATTCCACCAGAAGCAATCCCCCGAAATCCAATACCAAAACCTTGTGATGATCCTCGAAATATACCATCTGTCTCGTATGAACTTTTATGCTTGCCGGTTGCAAAATATTGATCATCTCCAGAAACATCCACAAGCATTCCTAAACCATATGTTCCGCCAACTGCCTGGGAGAATAATGTTCCATGGTATGAATCATTTCCTTTATAATCAATCAAAGAACCAAATCCCCAAAATGCCAATCCTTGATTTAACTCCTGACCATGATATTGATCATCACCCTTCAAATCAATTAAATGCCCAACGCCCATTACTCCACATCCCTGAGCGAGCCTGACAGATGTATAACGATCGTTTCCCTGACAATCAATAATCATTCCAAAACCCATAAATCCTGATCCTTGTGCCCATTCCTCTGTTGCGGTATATTGATCATTTCCATTTAAATCAATGATGATTGAAACCTTATTATCAAACGTTGCTGCACCCGCATTATTCAGATAGAGATCATCACCTCCCAAATCAATAATCATGTTTAAAGGTTGGGTATAACGTGTGTAATCAGGGCCTCCGATAACGATATATCCAGAATTTACCTTTTTAATACAGAGGACATCCCCGGATATACCCAGTTTTTTGGGGGGGATATCAAAAAAAGATGTTGTCTGGTTCAAAGTGTTCAAAGCAGATAACACCTGTGAATGTGTCAGAAATTGAAGTAAACACGAGGCTTGATAAAATCGTTGATAATCAATTTTTTTTGCCAGTACAGACACTTTTCTGTGATATTTCATTTCCTGAACGTTTGCATTGATATCAAGATAGTAGTGATCTACAAAACGTTTCATGATAAGCGGGGTTTGCTTTTTCAAAAAATCGCACTCTTCAGATGTCAAATGAGAAAAAGCCTGAGTATGGAGTTCTTCAAGCCGCATTTGATAATTGCACAATCTGGTTAACAACAATGCAGATGATGAGATCAACATGTCCATTGTTGCAGTTTCGTCAATGTTGCTGGATACATCCATCAATGATGCGGCATGCTGATTAAATGATACGGCCTTGAGATCAGTTTGCAGTGATTTTGCAAACTTTCGTGTGATATCTTCAACCATCATGGGAAATTTTTTGGGATCTCTATGCGCATATCGAAAAAATGAGGTACGAAATCCATCATCCCACCATTCATCATCAGACAAACGTTGGATAAGATCATCATAGGGATTTTGTAATTCGTGATCCTTTATGAGCTTCTCAATGGTTGTAATATCTGCATTGGTTTTATCTTCATATTCAGGAAATAATTGTGCATTTTCTGGTGGAGCCATATCTCTTATATGAGGGCGTCGTCCAAGAATAGCGGTAATCGTCAACTCCTTAACTTCTTTATGAATACTAAGGGCAATGGTGTCACCAGGCATTTGATTCTCAACCATATCAGAAATATCATCTGAGTGATAAGGCGTTACTGGAATCTCTTTTTGGTCTGTATTACCTTTATAGAATTGTTTTTGTCTTAAAATATTCAGTTTTAGCGGTTCAAGAATTTTTTTCTGATCACGAATATAATCCTTAAACGTTTTCAAAAGTTTTGATTTACCAACATCTTCGAACTGGATATCATCATATTTCAATATAACATCACCGCACAGAATGCCAGCTTCCTCAGCAGCAGATTGATATAAAACAAGGGGAATAGATAGGCCTTTTTTTCCTTTATATTGTTCACCATATTTTATTAAATCTGTCTGCGGGCTTAAATAAACGCCTAAAAAGGGTTTGTCAGATTCCAGTTTTGGGCTGTCTGAGGCTTCCAACACATGCGGTATTAAAAGCAGGCTCAGCATAAACGTGCATAATTTGTATGTTCTCATAGGTCCTCGCATACTTAAAAAACACTGTTATTATATCAAATAAAAATAAAAATCAATCCAAACTCAAAACACTTGACTTTATATCATTATATTATGTATACGTGTGCAAAAAAAGAAATGGAGGAACCATCATGAGCAACCAATATCAAATGCCAGCGCCAACGTTCTCAACGTTTATCGCATCGTTAAGTTCATCGGCAATGGTGCAGCTCGGAGAAATTGCAGAACCAACAACAGGTCAAAAACTGACCAACCTGCCAATGGCAAAGCACACAATTGATATCATTGCATTACTTCAGGAAAAAACAAAAGGTAATCTGACAAATGAAGAAAACAAGCTGATACAGAATGTGCTGACCGATTTAAGAATGCGATATATCAGCGCAATTAATAAATAAATGTCCGATGAAATCGAAATAATCAGCCCTGCAAAAATAAATTTATTTTTAAGGGTTGTCGGAAAGCAGCCAGATGGATATCATCAGTTGGTATCATTGATGTGTCCGATTAGCCTGCATGATCGTATCCGCATTCAGTTTTTTACAAAGCAGATGCAAATCACTTGCAATGATCCACAGGTACCGAACAACAAAAATAATCTGGCTTTTAAAGCAGCCGAACAATTTTTTCAGGCAACATCATATGAAGACTGTGTGAACATAACTTTAGAAAAAAAGATCCCAATTGGTGCTGGATTGGGCGGAGGCTCAAGCAATGCAGCCGCTGTTTTATTGGCATTGAATAAATGGTACCAAAAGCCCCTTAATTCTAAACAACTTAAAATAATTGCATTATCTTTGGGTGCTGATGTTCCATTTTTTTTGGAAAACAAAATTGCATTGGTTCGCGGAATTGGTGAACATTTATATCACGTTAAGATGGATATTCGTAATCCGCTGATTATTGTATATCCTAATTTTTCGGTATCAACAGCATGGGTTTTTAAAAATTTTAAATTTGACTTGACAAAAGAAAAATTAAAAGATATAAAATCTAATTTAATATCACGTTATAAAAATTTTCATGACGTGAACTGGATGTCTGATATTTATAATGACCTGGAAAAAATTACGTTTCAAAGATATCCAATACTATCAGACATAAAAATAAAGCTTAAGCAGCTCGGTGCTGTTCAAACAGTAATGAGTGGGAGTGGCTCTTCAGTCGTTGGTATATTTTCTGAAGAAACGATACGTCAAAGAGTACTGCGTCAGCTTGAGCAACAAAAAACATGGCAAATATTTGCCTGTCAGGTAGAAGATTATTCAAGCTTTACGCAAATCAACAATAAAAATGTTGATTAGAGCAATATAATTTCCAATTTTTTTTTGCTGGGGCGTCGTCAAGTGGTAAGACACAGGATTTTGGTTCCTGCATTCGGAGGTTCGAATCCTCCCGCCCCAGCCACTTTTTTTTTACAATCGCGTATGACGAATAATAATTGCAAGTTCTATATTTAAGGTGTCTGTAAACGTTTAATTTAAGTAATTTTGCCGACATTTTTAAATATGACGCTTGCAATTTTTATTTTATAGTCAGTTAAATGCTGAACAATGAGAATTAACTATGTTTGAACCTTACTATATGAACGATCTCTTTATATTTAGCGGAAATGCACACCCTGCATTGTCAGAAATGGTGTGTGAGTATTTACGACTGCCCATTGGGGATGCCAAGGTTAAGAAATTTAGTGATGGTGAAATTCAGGTAGAAATCAATGAAAATGTACGTTCAAAAGATATATTTGTAATTCAGCCAACATGCGCACCGGTCAATGACAATTTGATGGAATTATTATTGTTGGCAGATGCATTACGACGATCAGCCGCAAAACGAATTATCGCGGTTGTTCCATATTATGGATATGCCCGACAAGATAAAAAGGTTGCACCACGTGTACCAATCAGCGCCAAACTGGTTGCTGATATGTTGGAAGTCTCTGGAGTTACTCGTCTGATTACAATGGATTTGCATGCAGGTCAGATACAAGGTTTTTTCAATATACCTGTAGACAATCTGTTTGCCGCGCCAATTTTGTTAGAACATATTCGTTCATCTTTTAATGGAAAAATTGTTGTAGTTTCACCAGATGCAGGCGGCGTTGAACGCGCAAGAGCCTTTGCTAAACGATTGTCTGCTGACCTCGCAATTGTAGATAAACGACGCGATGCACCAAATCAGGCAACAGCTATGGCGGTAATCGGTGATGTTAAAGATAAAATTGCGATAGTATTAGACGACATGATTGATACAGCCGGAACCATCACTGAAGCAGCCGGCGCGCTGATAAGAATGGGGGCAAGTGAAGTGCATGCGTGTTGTACGCATCCGGTTCTTTCTGGACCAGCCCTTGAAAGAATTGAATCGTCTGAAATAAAAAGTGTCGTTTGTACCGATACCATCCCATTGAAAGAGAATAACAATAGCGAAAAATTTTCAGTTCTTTCGCTTGCAGAGTTGATTGGAGAGGCCATTATTCGTAGTCATCGAGGTGGATCATTAAGTTCTTTGTTTGTTTAACGTTTTTTTTCAACCTTTGGTTTATTATGAACCACTTTTTATTTCGTGCAGGCTTAAAGTACAGATCTTGCGCGATTGATTATTTTACGAGGAGGATTTTCTTTGGAATTCATAGATTTAAAAGCAATGAAGCGAACAGGCACAGGAAAAGGTGCGGCACGTCAATTGAGACGATCAAACCAGATTCCGGCTGTATTATATGGAAAAGGTATTGATCCAGAATTGCTAACACTGGTAATAAAAGATTTGGAAACAATCTTCAGACAACATGGCAGCGCAAGATTGTTTTTTAACCTCACAATAGATGACGAGAAGACCAGTCGTAAAGCATTTCTTAAGGAATTACAAGTTGATACTGTTTCTGGAAAATTCATTCATATGGATCTACATCAAATTTCTATGGACCAGACACTTCGCTTAACAATACCTGTAGTGACAACAGGTCAATCCAAAGGTGTGGAATCGGGTGGATTGATACAGATTATCCGGCGTGAACTCGAAATAATATGTAAGCCTCAAAACATACCGGAATCCATCGAAATTGATGTTACAAATCTGGATATTGGAGAATCCATCCATGTTTCAGAAATTTCTTTATCAGAGGGTCTAACAATACCTTATGATGTTGATTTTACAGTTATTACAGTAATTCAACCTAAGGGATATGACACTGAGGAAGAGGAAGAGAAAGCTGAAGAAGAAGAAGGCGCAGAAGGCGATTCAACTGAAAGTTCAGAAAAAGAAAAATAAGGATTAATCAGTGTCATTGGCAAACAATGATCAGAGCCTTTGGATGATCGCTGGTTTGGGTAATCCTGGTGATGAATATCAAAACACGCGACACAATATTGGATATCAGGTAATAGATCATCTGGCTCAGGATTTAAATGCGCTGTCAGCCAAAACAAAAATGACAGTCTGGATTTGTGATACCCGATGGGAAGGGTATCGATTATTCCTTGTCAAACCATTAGGATATATGAACCGATCCGGTTCAGTATTATATGAAGTTGCCAGGTACTTTCACATTGATACTTCTCATTTGATCGTAATACATGATGATGTTGACATTCAAATGGGGCGTATCAAATTAAAACAGAAAGGAGGGCACGGCGGTCATAATGGCATTCGATCTGTAATCGAGTCATTAGGAAGTGATGCTTTTATCCGAATACGTATTGGCATTGGCAGACCATCCATGCAAAAATCAATGACCAATCATGTTTTGGGAAATTTCCACTCTAATGAGCGAGAACAGATGAAAAGCATTATAGAGACCGCATCACGTTCAATTAGAACAATTCTTCTCAAGGGAATTTCACAGGCTATGAACCAATTTAACAATAAACAGATTTTAGAATAAACGAGGAGGAAAGATGGAGTATATCTTGTCTAATATTCCTTTAACCTGCACATTTGTGGGGGTTGCAGGTGTTGTATTTGCCATCATTATTGCAACAATGGTAAAAGCTGCACCAACAGGTAACGAAAAAATGCAAGAAATTGCTGATGCTGTCAAAGAAGGCGCAATTGCTTATTTGAATCGTCAGTTAAAGAGTATGGGTATTACTGGTATTGTGATTTTTGCGATTATTTACTATACATTAGGCGCATATACCGCTTTAGGCTTTTTAGTTGGTGCAGTGGCATCATTTTTTGCGGGTTATATTGGAATGCGTGTATCTGTTATCGCAAATATTCGTGTTGCAGAAGCGGCAAAACGCGGTCTTGCAGCAGGTTTGGATATGGCATTCAAAGGCGGTTCTGTTACCGGTATGATGGTTGCCAGTCTGGCATTGACATCAGTGGCAGGCTACTATTCATATATCAAAACATTGCCAGGTATTGAAAATCCAGTCATTCCATTGGTCGCATTGGGCTTTGGCGGAAGTTTGATTTCAATATTTGCCCGATTGGGTGGTGGTATATTCACAAAAGGCGCTGATGTGGGTGCCGATCTTGTGGGTAAAGTAGAAGCTGGAATTCCTGAAGATGATCCACGTAATCCAGCAGTTATTGCTGATAACGTTGGCGATAATGTTGGTGATTGTGCAGGTATGGCAGCAGACTTGTTTGAAACATATGCTGTTACCGCAGTTGCTGCAATGCTTCTGGGTCACCTTTTATTCCCAAAATCTGAAATTCCAACTGTATTACCCCTCGCATTGGGCGCAATTTCAGTAATTGCATCAGCAATAGCTGTCTTTTTTGTTCGCCTGGGCGATAGCGAATATATCATGGGTGCGCTGTATAAAGGAATGTTTGGAGCTGCCATTCTTTCAGGTATCGTATTCTACTATGCCATCAAAAAAATGTTTGTTGGTGTTGAAGGTTTAGATGCAATGGCAATTTACTATTCCACACTGATCGGTCTGGTTCTTACAGTTCTCATTGTTATTATCACTGAGTATTACACAGGCATTTATGGACCGGTTAAACACGTTGCACAGGCATCAGTGACCGGCCACGCAACAAACATTATCGCAGGTCTGGGCGTAAGTATGCAGTCTACAGGCGCACCAGTAATTGTTATTTGTATCAGCATTATGTTGGCACATAACTTTGCAGGCTTGTATGGTATTGCGATGGCTGCTATGGCCATGCTGTCTATGACTGGAATGGTCATTGCTGTTGATGCCTATGGCCCAATCACTGATAATGCAGGTGGTATTGCAGAAATGGCTGAAATGGATGAAAGCGTTCGCGCAGTTACCGATCCATTAGATGCTGTTGGAAATACAACTAAAGCAGTTACCAAAGGGTACGCCATTGGTTCTGCGGCGCTGGCCGCACTGGTTTTATTTGCCGCATACACACAAGAATTTGCCATTCATGGAAAAGATGCCAGCATCTCATTTGATTTGAGTAATGTTGATGTTATTATTGGCCTGTTCATTGGTGGTTTGTTACCCTATCTTTTTGCATCAATTGCAATGAATGCTGTTGGTAAAGCTGGCGGCGCAGTCGTTGAAGAAGTACGACGCCAATTCCGAGAAATTCCTGGAATAATGGAATATAAGGCCAAACCAGATTATTCTGCTTGTGTGGACATTGTCACCAAATTTGCCCTTAGAGAAATGATGCTTCCTGCATTATTACCGGTTGTTGCTCCAATTATTGTCGGATTGTTCCTTGGAAAAGTTGCTTTAGGCGGCCTCTTGATTGGAAGTATCGTAACAGGAATTTTTGTTGCGATCTCAATGACAACTGGTGGTGCAGCATGGGATAATGCAAAGAAATACATCGAAGATGGTCATTTGGGCGGCAAGGGCAGTGATGCACATAAAGCTGCTGTTACTGGTGATACAGTCGGCGATCCTTACAAAGATACAGCAGGCCCGGCAATAAATCCAATGATTAAAATATTGAACGTTGTTGCTCTTCTGATGGTCCCATTCCTGGTATAACTGGGACGATCTTTTTTTCCTTTAGAGAAGAATTTTGGAAAAAAGAGGGATTGGCTGATAGTCAATCCCTCTTTTGTTTTGCGGAAATAATTTATTATTTCAATTATTTTTGAAACTTTCGTTAATTCCATTGATTTATTCTTTTATTAATGATATATACTAAAACAACTTATCAATGAATGAATAAAGCCCTCCATTTTTAATGGAATCAAAATTTAATAAAAAAGAGATTATGCAGGAAAAAGAAGAACATATTGACAATAATACAGTTGAAGAACCTGTTCCACAATTCGAGATCGGTGATCTGGCAGTTTATCCTGCCCATGGTGTTGGGCGAATTGAGGCAATTGAAAGCCGAGATGTTGATGGAGACATCCAAAGCTTCTACATTATGAAGATTCTGGAAAATGATATGGTTATCATGATTCCTGTTCAAAATGTATTATCAGTTGGATTGCGAACGATTCTTTCTAAATCAGATATCCCCAAAATTTTCGAAATCATGCAAGAACGTGATTTACCCCAGGATAACCAGACATGGAATCGCCGGTACCGGGAATATATGGAAAAAATAAAAACCGGTTCTTTATATGAGGTTGCTGGTGTATATAGAGACTTATTCTTATTGCGCCTGACCAAAGAATTATCTTTTGGTGAACGAAAATTATTTGATACTGCGCAATGCCTTCTTGTTAAAGAATTATCCATCGCAAGACAGTGTGAAGAAAAAATTGTTCAGAATGAGATAAATGCCTTATTTGAACCTGCCGTCAAAGATTCTAAAAAACAATCAGAAACAGAAAATCAAAAATCTGAAAATAAATCCAAACAGAAGACTGAACCTGAATCAACAAAATCCCAATCCAATGAGCAGAAAAGCTAATTTGCACACACATGAAATTGTCGTCTCTGAAAATGAAGCCCATGTACGCCTTGATAAATTAATTTCTCAACAGTTGGAACAATACACACGATCTTTCATTTTACGTCTGATTAAAACAGACTGTATCCTTGTCAACCAACAAATAAAAAAACCAGGGTACATAGTACGAACAGGGGATTTGATAAGTATTACCATTCTCGATTGTGAGCCGCAAACAGCACTTCCTGAGCCAATACCATTAGAAATTTTATATGAAGACGACGAACTTCTAATAATAAATAAACAGTCGGGCTTAGTTGTACATCCTGCCCCGGGTCATGCCAATGGAACTCTTGTAAATGCTTTATTACATTACAATTCAAGGCAGTTTTCAAAAGTCAATCGATTTGGGATTGTCCATCGGCTGGATCAGGATACCACAGGATGTCTTTTGGTGGCAAAAAATAGATTTTCGCAAGCGTATTTGAACGATGCCTTCAAAGAGAGAACAATCGAAAAAAAATATTGTGCCATTGTAAATGGCCGGATGAATAAAAATCAGGGCATTATAAATTATCCAATCGGTCGTCATCCAACCAACCGAAAAAAAATGTCCATTAATGCCCGGCAGCATAGAAGTGCAGAAACGCATTGGAACGTATCCTGTCAGTTTGAACATTTTACACTTTTAGATGTACTCCTAAAAACAGGCCGAACCCATCAAATACGAGTACACTTTTCGGCCATTAACCATCCAATTGTCGGAGACCCACTTTATGGAAAGAACAGAAATTGGCATTATCTTAAAACTAATTTACAAGCGCATTTAAAACAAATTAATCGACAGATGCTTCATGCAATGCAGTTGGGATTTGTTCATCCTACAACCAAACAATTTATGCGCATTATCGCTCCCCTTCCAGAGGATATGAGGCAAATTTTGGATGTTTTACAGAAGTGTTGATTGATTCAACAGGATAAAAAGGTACAAATATCAGGATCAGGATCAAGATCAAGATCAAGATCAAGATCAAGAATACCATCATACATTTACAGGTCAAAAATCAATGAGGAAAAGTATTATTCAATTGACAGTATTTTTTAGCTTGTTCATGTGGCTTTCCTGTATGCCCAAAAAAGTCATTCAATCAAGCCCGACGCCACGATGTCAATATGGCAAACCATATCAAATAAGCAACAAGTGGTATCACCCCATGACATTTGTGGAATATTTTGAACAAAGAGGTATTGCTTCATGGTATGGTAAAAAATTTCATGGCCGCAAAACATCAAATGGTGAAACATATGATATGTATGGGATTTCTGCTGCTCATAAAACACTACCACTGGGAACATATGTAAAAGTATACAATCTGGACAATAAAAAATGCCTGACAGTTCGAATTAATGATCGGGGACCTTTTATTCAAGGACGTATTATTGATTTATCCTATGGTGCTGCGCGTCGTCTCGGCATTGTTAATAATGGCACTGCAAATGTTTTCATAAAAACAGTGAATAACACAGTGAAAAAAAACAACAAAGCGCTGACGTACCAAAAGGTTAAAAAAGCCAAAATCACCAAACACTCACAACACTTAAAAACGATCAAACCAGTTATAAAATCAGGAAAAAAACTGGCCATAGGTAATTGTTTTCAGATACAGGTGGGGGCTTTTGGTAATCGACAAAATGCGGTATCATTGTGTAATCGCTTAAAACCTTTGTATAATGATTCACATATCATGTTATCCAAAAAAGGGGATAAAAAAATGTATCGGGTACTGATTGGTAATTGTATGCCCCAACATAAGGCCATATATGTAGAACGTCAGTTGGGGCATCATGGTTTTCAGGATGCATTTATTGTTGCAAAGATAAAATAATTAGCATGAACATACAGATACAATCCAGTTCAATGGGTCTGATGCATGGCCATACTGGATATCAGTTAATGCGTCATACAATTTTTGTGTGAGCACCCCCACTTTTCCATCATTGATGACATACTCCTGGTTCTGATAGCGAATCAATCCAACCGGAGAAATAACAGCAGCTGTTCCGGTGCCAAATATTTCCATTTTTTTGTCATCTTTCTGTGCTGCAATAACTTCATCAATTGATATTTTTCGTTCAATGACAGACATTCCCCAATGGCGCGCCAACTCAATAACAGATTTTCTTGTAATTCCCGGCAGTATACTCCCATTTAATTCAGGTGTAACAAGGGTGTCATCAAATACAAAGAAAATATTCATGGATCCGACTTCTTCAATATATTTTTGTTCTACACCATCTAACCAGAGTACCTGCGTATATCCTTCCTTGTGAGCCTGTTCACCTGCATACAGACTGGCGGCATAGTTTCCTGGGGTTTTAGCTTCACCCACACCGCCCCGAACTGCCCGAACATGGCGTTTTGTAACCCAGATTTTTACAGGATTGAATCCCTCGGGGTAATATGCTCCAACAGGCGATAACATTATGAAATAACGATAGGTTTGTGATGCCCGAACACCTAAAAAAGGATCTGTCGCAATAATAGTTGGTCGTATGTACAAGGATGTGCCAGATGCGCCCGGTACCCATCGTTTTTCCAGATTGATCAATTCTTTTAAGGCCGCCAACGAGAATTGTTCATCAATTTCAGGAATACACAATAATCGGCAGGAGCTGTTTAAGCGCGCAAAATTTTGTTCCGGTCGAAACAATTGAATATTGCCTGAATTTGTTTTATACGCCTTAAGCCCTTCAAATACGCCCTGGCCATAATGCAAAACCATTGTTGCTGGGTCCATGATAATTGGTTGATAGGGCTCAATTCGAGCATTATGCCATCCTTTATCTGGATGATAATCCATGTTAAACATATAATCTGTAAAATCCACACCAAAATTGAGTTCATTATCATTTGGGCATTTTTTCAATTGTTCGGTTTTTGTTATTGATAACCCCTCCATTTAAATCCTCCTTAAATTAGTTCTCTTTATGATTGAAATAATGTATTTTGGCTAATTACCAAAAATTGATTGATAAATATCATCAAAAATAACCGGAATTCTTTCATGTAAATCTTTCAACAATGGCTGCATCACTTCCCGAATTTGTGGGTGCGCAGCATTGGAACACCTTAATAATAGCACATGACGCATCTCTCGCAGATTGCATGTCATTACAACTTCTGTTTTCAGGCTATTCGGCAAAACACTACGCGCCTGTTCTGCTCTTGCCCCCATTTGGATTAGCTTAAGATAATTATTCTCTGAATCTTCCATTGCTTTTTTCCATTCCAGGAATTCGGGAGATGTGTCACTCCAAAAGCAGGGACGAATCACTGTTATTTCATTTCCAAACTTGTTTTTTGAATAATTGGCATATCGTGTACTTTCCTGACTATAGGATGCAAGACGATGCCTTACCAATTCGTGGCTGACCCCTCTGTCAATAATAAACTTTATTGTTAAAAAGATATGTTCAATGACACTTAAGTGACCTGATGCCATGATTCGTTTTACAAAGTCACGTGCAGATTGGTCAGTGATTTTGTCTTCTGATTTATAACATGTTCGTCCAGCCAGTTCTATGCGTTGCAAAAGGTCTGACATATCTGGAATGAACATGATTTCATATGCGGCAGATATAATTTTCAAAATGAACCCTTTCGTTTGAACAAAATAAAAGATCATACATTTTTTATCTGATATTGACAATACAAAAATCCCTGGATTTTGCCATAATAATGAAAAAATTTTTAATAAGTAAGGAATACTCGAAAAATAAGTGCCCCATTTAATAAATTGCATTCCTTTTTCTGAACCTGGATGACGCTGAATAAGATGAATAAGATGAAATTCTAAGCCCATCAATGATGATATTTCTGATCAACCACACTTTACAAATCATTTGAACTATACTAAATTGCGATTCCTGAGTGCATAAAAAACGATTGGAGGATAATAGAATGAAAAAATTACTGAAACTCGACAAAACGATAGATGTGGGGTCTCCCAAACAGGTATTCAACGCCGAGTATTAATAATTGCAAAAAGGAATTTAAAGTATGGAAAATCAATTCGCAATAAAAACACTGGTGTCAGATGACGTATATACAGACCGAGAGGAATTTTTAGAACTCTTTTATGAGGAATCATTAAAAGCGGCAACACGCAGGAGTATGTCAATTGTATTGTTTGGCCAGAGACGAATGGGTAAAACTGAAATCTTCAAACGTGTGGTCAATCGTTTATTTTTTGAGCAGGATCATAAAGATCCAAATGCAGTGGTTCCTGTTTATTACAAATTTCCTGATAATACAACAAATCCCTGGGCGTTTTCCATTGAATATGTTAAAAATTTTATCAAATGGTACACTGCATTTCGGATGAGAAATCCAGATGTTTTTGAAGATAGTTTTACAGATTTAAATACTCTTTTTAATTATGTAAAGTCAAACATTGAAATGACACCAAGCTTTGAAAGATCTTTCAATTTGTTTAAATCATTTCAGGACAAAAGTATCGTATACCCCGAAAAAGCTGCCTTGAATTTACCAAGAACAATTTCAGATAGGGATGACAGCACAATTGTAATGTTCCTTGACGAAATTCAAAATCTTCATCTGCCACAACATGATTTTAATATTGTTGGATATATGCAAGATGCTGTTGAGTCCCCTACATGCCCTCATTATGTCACAGGCTCAGCCATGACCATTCTACATGACATTCTTGGAAAAGGTTCATTATACGGAAGATTTGATGCTGAATCCATAAAACCTTTAACTGATTTTTATGGTGCAAAACTTGCTGGCAAAGCTGCCAGTTATTATCATGCTGATGTTTCTAAAGATATGGAAGCTGTTATATCTGAACGCTGCGGCGGAAACCCTTTTTATATTAATTCAGTTGTGCGAAGGTCTGCCAGGTTGAAAGAGTCTTTAAACAGTGAAAAGGCAATAAACACTATTTTAGCGATTGACCTGTCATCTGGTTTTATTTATCAGGAATTAAGAGATCAGGTGATAAAGTGGATTGATCGATTGAACAATCATAATATTACAAAATGGATACTCTACCTGGCTTCATTGGAAGATGAGGAAAGGATTGATCCTGAGAAAATACAGGAGGAATTAAAAAGACAGGAAGGTGAAAAAGTTGATCTTCAAAAAATAAATGAAGTAATGATCAAACTCGCTCAAGGGGATTTAATTGAATATAAAAGTCTTGGAGACTGGTTTAACCATGTGAATGATCCAATATTGCAAGAATTTTTACGCGTATGGGGAAAAATTGAGGTCGCAGGAATTAAACGTGATTATGTTGAACGAGAGGTTTTAGCAAAATATGAATCCCTTAAAAAGAAATACAGAAACTATAAAGGGTATTTCGCAGAAGTCGCAATGATCCAAATTTTTTGGAACGCTCAGGGCAAAACCCTTCCTGGGAAATTTTTTAATTATCATGAAGATATAAAAATGCCGCTTCGTTTTGCATATGTTGATCATCGAAGCAAACTTGGACTTGGCTATAGAATGGAAATAGATGTTCTTGCAGCATCCGGCGTTGAAGTTTGGGTTGCAGAAAGCAAGTGGTGGAATAAGCAAAAAGTAAATTCATCCATTGTAAAAAGACTCATGGACCAGGGCAAACGTTTAAAAGAAATAGAAGGTGATAAAATGGAAATATTACGTTTGTGGCTTTTTGCCAATGACGGCGTAACAGAAAATGCCAGAAACATGTTGTTAGAAAATAATATTTTGTGGTCAACACGAGAGAATCTGGATGCTTTGCTTAAATATCTCAATTTAAGCAAACTTCCTGAGTTATAATTGAAAGGGAAAACCTTTAATTGTGAATAAGCGGAACGTAATGCAAGAATGCCCTTTCATTGACAGCCTTCTTGATTACCTGAAAGAAAGAATCAGACAATTGTTACATGTAAAAGCCATTCCAATGGATGCATCACTGGAACATTCATGTTATTCTGAAATAAGCCCTCTTGAAACTGAAGATGGCAGCCTGTGCAGGATGTTAATACCCGATCAATTTTTTGCTGTTTGAACGTATTCATCCGCTGATCAAATATTTTCATGGAAAGATCAAAATGGCTGATCTGAAATTTTCCACCATTCCCACAACATTGATTATCTGAATAAATAACATTCACCCGCTCAAAAGGGGAAAATAATTCTTTGGGAACAGGCAGTTGCGTTTCACCCCAACGCATATGGCAGGGATGATGATACCAGATATTTTCAGCAACAGTATCACACTGCCATAAGATATTTTTTGTCAATTGATCGTTTTCCAATAAAAAGGATGTGGCATCTTTTTGTAAATGTGCAATTTTTGATGCACGCCCTTTATATTCTGAATCATTTTTTAATAAGTTTTCCCATTGATGAATTTGTGCCCCACATGATGCACAGGTTGTCAGCAAAATGTCAGGCGAAATTTCATCAATAATATCAATGTTTTTTTTGGCTAAGGTTGCAGCGTGATGATTATCACCCGCAGCATAAAATGGAAGGCCGCAGCACATCTGTTTTTCTGGAACATAAGGTGTCAGGTTGATTTTTTTTAGAATATCAGTCAGCGCAAGTGCTGTCTGATGATATACGAAATTTGCCCCGCAGCCTGTAAAATATAGAATCTTTACATTAGACTTTGCTTCTTGTGTGTATTGACTTGTAAATGGAGCGGGTTGTATTTTTGGAACAAATCTTCGATGACTCATTGATGACAAAGGAAAACGCAAAGACAATCCACTATTTTCAGAAATTTTTTTGCCCACACATTTTTGCAAAATTGAACTGCTTTTTCGAAAAATATGACCGCTTCGGGTTTTCTTTGAAAAAGTATTTATGGACGACATCACAAGCTTTTCTTTGATATTTGGCGCAATCCTTTGTCGAACATCCTGAATACATATATTTGTGGGCACATTGTTGGGGCAAATCTGCGCACATGCGCCACACAATAAACACCTGGATATGGATTCTTTAAATCGTGATGATTTTTTTATGCGAGTATGGTTTTCTTCCCAATCCAACAAAGCCATCTTGCCTCGGGCAACATCACTTTCATCAAGGCTCACCTGATACACCGGGCATACACTCATGCATAAACCGCAACGAATGCATTTTCCCGCATAGTTGATTTTCTGGTTATGATCTGTCATGAATTCTCACCTGGAAATATTTTTCCTGGATTCAATATGCCTTTGGGATCAAACGCTTTTTTGATTTGTCGCATTAATGCCAGGGTCTGGGGGTTAATTTCTTTTTCCAAATATGCCGCTTTGCTGATTCCAATGCCATGCTCTCCAGATAAAGTTCCGCCAAGCGACAATGTATAGTCAAAAATGGATTCAATCACGATATCTGCCTTTTTCTTTGCCTCTGTATCATTTTTATCTAACATGACTGTAAAATGAATATTGCCATCACCTGCATGACCAAACGTAATCATTGTCAGCCCTGTTGCCTGCCTTAATTCATCAACTTTATCAACAAATTCGGGAATTAAACTTCTCGGCACAACAATGTCTTCATTAATTTTGTCAGGTGCATATTTATATAAAGCAGGAGATATAGCTTTTCGTGCCTTCCATATTGCATTTGACTCTGCTGCATTTTCAGACTTTCGCGTTGATATGGCTTGATATTGCTTTGCCAGTTCCAATATTTGAGTACTTTCTGAATCAATTTGCTCTGGAATGCCATCTATCTCAATAATGAGCATGGCTTTGGCATCAGATGGTATGCCCCCTGGAAAATCTCTGGGCATACAGTCAATGGCCGCATGATCCAAATATTCTATCGTCTTGGGAATTAAGCCTTGACGAATAATTTCTGAAACATTTTCAGCCGCCTGATGCATTGATGGATAAAACACAGTCAGGGTTTGAGTAAATTTTGGTTTTGGAAGTAATTTCAACGTAATTTGAGTTATAATGCCCAGTGTGCCTTCAGATCCTGTTATCAGGCGGGTTAAATCGTATCCCACGACACCTTTAGCTGTGCGAACACCGGTTTGAAGGATTGTGCCGCCTGGTATAACAACATTTAGGCCCAGGACATAATCTCTGGTTACCCCATATTTGACTGCTGATGGCCCCCCTGCGCATTCTGCAACATTACCGCCCAATGTTGAATAGGCAGAGCTTGATGGGTCCGGTGGGTACATTAATCCTAAATGCTGAACTCGTTGATGAAATATACCTGTAACAACACCAGGTTGAACATCAGCCACCAGATTATCCATGTCAATATTTAATATTTGATTCATGCGTGTCATTACGACGACAAGCCCGCCCTTGACAGCAAGCGCGCCGCCTGTCAGCCCTGATCCAGATCCTCTTGGAATTGCAGGAAATTCTGCATCATTCGCCAGCTTAAGAATTTGCGATACTTGTTCTTCATTTTCTGGAAAAATAATGGCATCAGGTAAATATTCCATATTTGTGGCATCATAAGCATAGCACCGCCGATCTGCCTCAGCGGTCATCACTTTTCCAGTAATTGATTTTAGCTGGCCCAGGACTGATTTTTTTAATAAAATGGATTGGTTTTGTTTTTTCATGATATAAACTTTGTTGACGTTTTTTTTATTAAGTAATACTCGAAAAATAAATTCCTCATTTACTTATGTGCCAAGAACGTGTAGGGGCGAACCTTGTGTTCGCCCATCGTACATAGGAATGAAAGCGTTATTAGTTCGAGGGCGAACACAAGGTTCGCCCCTACATCGGGCTTGCACATAAATTCCCCATTTTATTACGAACATCTGGAGTCCAAATCTTTAGATTTGGACTCCATTCCAAAATGGGAAACTTATTATGAACAACTGGACTCCAGTTATTCATAATTTAAACATATCAAAACAAAAAGATCAAATGGATAAGTCATGATTTTTAAGCCCGATTGTATAACTTGCTGGTTTACAAATTAAAAGGGTGTATACATTTTTATTGACAATGCGCATATCATTTGTTAATTCTGAATGAACATTCATTCATTTTTTAAGTATAAAAAAAGACGACAGTCATCTGCTATCCTGGATTTTAAGTTTGAATAACAGATGACAGTCATGATGAGAAAGGAGATTGTTGAAAAAATGGAACAGTTAATTATTCCACCAGCCTCGTACACAATACTGGGAATACCTTTGATAATTCTATATATTATAATTCCCATTATAGGTGTCGCGCTATTTACATTTATCATCGCCCAGCGGTTACATCCGCTGATAAAAGCAGCACCAGACAACAGGCTTGACCAGTTTGGATTGCGCGTATTCAATATGCTAAAATATGCAGTTGGACAATACAAGCAGCCCAGATACATGCTGGCTGGCGTCTTACACATTGTCATCTTTGCTGGCTTTTGTATTTTGTCATTGCGATCTTTAACGCTTGTTATCGCAGGAATCAAATCCGGTTACACCCTTCCTTTATTTGATACCTGGATTGGAACCATCTACAATGTATTGAAAGACATTGCTGCAACAGCAGTCTTGATTGCAGTTGTTGTGGCTGCAATACGTCGCGGGGTATACAAACCCGAACGTTATAAAGTTCCTGAAAAATTAGGAAAAGATCATACAGCCGAAGCGATTTTTGTTCTTGCCATGATCGGTGGATTGATGGTTGCTGACATGTTTTTTGAAGGCAGCGATCTTGCTGCACATATGAACAAAGGAATTGAAACACACTATTTTCTGTTTCCCTTGACCGGTACATGGTTTGTGACATATTTTCTCACCTTTTGTTCTGAAGCCACCTTGCAATTCTGTCATGTATTTTTCTATACAGTTCATGAAGTGATTTTCTTTTCATTTTTAAATTTCTTACCATTGGGCAAGCATTTTCACGTAATCACCTCCATGTTCAATGTCTTTTTCATGAAGCTGAACAAGGGTTCTGTCAAACCGGTCAAATGGGGCGTATCAGACGAACAACTTGATGATCTTGAATCCTTTGGTGTGAAAAATTTCGAAGATTTTACCTGGAAACACATTTTAGATTTTTATTCATGTGCAGATTGCGGGCGATGTGCGGATCAATGCCCGGCCAATCATGTGGGGCGTCCATTAGCGCCAAGATTCATTACGATTAAATGCCGAGACTTCTGTTTTGACAAATATCCCTTGAAAGAAGAATCTATTGATAAGGGACCGCTCATTGGCAGCATTCTTGAAGAGGATGAAATCTGGTCATGTACCACATGTGGTGCATGTGAGGAAGAATGCCCTTTACTTATTGAATATATCGACAAAATTGTTGATCTGAGACGCGGAATGGTTGATGAAGGCATGGTACCGCAATCCCTTCAAAAACCTCTGAATGCACTGGGAAAACGCGGCAATCCCTATGGAAAAACCGAGAAAAAGCGTGGTGAGTGGACCAAACCATTGCTTAAGGATGAGGGTTACGAATGTAAAATACTGAGTGGCAAAAAAGCTGAAACTGCTGAAATACTCTTTTTTGCTGATAGTATCACGTCATATGATGATCGTATTCAAGAAATCGGTCAGTCCTCATTTAGAATACTCAAAGCCTGCGGCGTTGATTTTGGTATTTTGGGACCTGCTGAAAAGGATTCTGGGCATGAAGTCCGACGATTTGGCGAAGAAATGTTATTCCAGGATCTGAAAGAAAAGAATACCCAAGCCATTTTAGATTCTGGCGTTAAGAAAATTATTACAGCCGATCCCCATGCCTTGAACGCACTAAAAAAAGATTACGACAATCTGCCTCCAGTAGAGCATGTGAGTGAGTTTTTATTTCGGATGATTCAAGAGGGGAAAATAAAATTCAAGCCGCTTGAAAATCAAGGAGATGTTTATGTTTATCACGATCCTTGTTATCTGGGACGCCACAATCTAATTTATGATGCGCCGCGAGTTGTTCTGGATGCCATACCGGGTTTGAATCGTGTTGAAATGGAACGCAGTCGTGATCGATCGTTCTGCTGTGGTGGCGGCGGATTGATGCTTTTTTATGAACCCATCGAAGAAACCCGCATGGGTAAAGAACGAGTTCAGATGGCTTCTGAAGCGGGAGCAACTGTCATTGTTACAGCCTGTCCATTCTGTATGGTCAATATTGAGGATGGTATCAAAACCAGTGGAAATGAAGGTAAAATTAGAGCGATAGACCTGGTTGAACTCGTGGATCAACAAATTATTAAATAACATCAAGTGCAGGGGTGTCCTTGCATTGAAATAAATAGCAATCCATTGCCGGATTACATTTATTGTACTCCGGCATTGGATTTTTTTGGAGGATAATATGGAAATTTTGGTTTGTGTGAAAAGAGTTCCTGATACCTCAGAGAATGAAATTGAGGTCAACAGTGAGGGCTCTGATATCGAACGCGACGATTTGGTCTATTCGATCAACGAATGGGACAATTATGCAGTTGAAGAAGCCATTCAAATTGTGGATAAAGTGGGCGGTGCTGTCACTGTGATGGCTGTCGGTGACGATGAATCTGAAGAAATTATTCGTCGCGAAATGGCAATGGGTGCAAATAATGGTATTCTTTTGTCTGATGAAGCCTTTGAGAATTCTGATGGTCGTGGATTGGCATCCATTTTAAAAGCCGCAGTGGACAAAGGCAATTATGATTTGATTTTAACCGGTGCACAATCTGACACAGGCGCTGCACAAACAGGTGCAATGCTTGCTGCCATGTTGGACCGCCCTTTTGCATCCCTGGTCAATTCTGTTGAGGTTCAGGATGACAGTACATTGAAAATTGGTCGTGAAATTGATGGCGGTAATCAAGAAATGCATGAAATTAAACTGCCATGTGTATTGTCAATCCAGACAGGAATTAATGAACCCCGATATGTTGGAATTCGTGGTATTCGAAAAGTAGCTTCTGTAGAAATTCCGACAATGGGCGCATCTGATCTTGGGCTTGACCCGGCAACTGTTGGAAAAGCAGGCGCGAAAACAAAAACAGTGGATTATTTTGTACCTGAATTGGGTGAAGGCGCTGAAATGCTTGAAGGCGACACAGATGAGATTGTCGAAAAACTGGTTGAAATCCTGAAATCCAAAGGAGGTATCAAATAATGCAGATCTTTGCGTATATCGTAAATAAAGATGGTAAAGCTGATGACACAGCTTTAGAATTGGCGCTGGCTGCAAAAAAACTGGACTCCGATGCTCAGGTTACAGCCATTGTTGCTGGCTCTGGCATTGACAGTGTTTGTCAGGAAGTCAGTGCTGCGTATAATGAAATCTGGAAAATCGACAATGCCGCGCTCGCCTATCCTGATGGCGAAATTATGGGCAAAATCTTACCCAAGTTGCTTCCAGAAAATGCAGTGATGTTATTGGCTCACGAATATCTGGCAATGGACATGGCGCCAGGCATTGCAATTCGTACAGATTCCGCATACATTGCCGATGTTACCGATATTGAAGGCATGGATGGCACGACAGGTAAATTTGTGCGACAGGAATTTTCAGGAATGGTCAGCACACATAATACCTGTGATATGGCGAATGGTGCGATTATCACTGTACGTCCGGGTGTATTTGCATCAGAAGAAACACCCGCTGTTGGCGGCGCTGTTGTTGATAAATCTGGTGACATTGAGATCCCGGAAACCAATCGTAAATACCTTGAAACTGTAGAAGCTGAAGTGGGTGATGTTGATATCAGCACATCAGAAGTGTTGGTCTCAGTGGGACGCGGTATTGAAGAAGAAGACAACATTGATATGGTCAAAGATCTTGCTGAGGCAATGGGTGTTGACTTTTCTTGCTCGCGCCCCATTGTTGATGCTAAATGGATGGAAAAATCACGTCAGGTGGGAACATCTGGAAAGACAGTCAAGCCAAAAGTTTATATGGCTTTGGGTATCAGCGGCGCATTTCAACATCTTGGTGGTATTAAAGGTTCGCCATACATGATTGCCATTAATAAGAATCCCAAAGCGCCCATTTTTCAGGTTGCAGATATTGGTGTTGAGGGAGATATTCTTGACATCATCCCAGAATTGACAGAAAAAGTTCAGGAACTTAAGGGATAATCCACAACCCTGTTTATTTATCAGGCAGATCAACGCGGTCTGCCTGATTTTATTGACCGACAATTTTGGTTACACGCCATTTATTATTTCAGTACCTGTTTCAACTTCAGCCACTGAGGATTGAATAATTGTCCCAGTATTTCTTGCAGCCTCGGCAGATCTGAGTGCTAAGTTTCTCACTTCCTCAGCCACAACTGCAAAGCCAGCACCCGCTTCCCCAGCACGTGCAGCCTCTACCGCCGCATTCAACGCAAGAAGATTGGTTTGAAAGGCTATTCATCATAATATTGCGTTTTAAAAAGTTTGGTTCACATATGTTTGATAGCCTTACCTTTTAATCAACCTATCAATATTCCTCGCAATATACTAATTCCCAGCCTTTATAAACCAGGATTACTTTTCTTAACTGCGTACTGCCAACGCTGTTTTTGACACGATCTGATTTCACATATTGGTCCAGTTGGCCTTTCGCATCCTGTATTTGTTCTTCCAGCTTTTCTTCATTGTATTCACCCCTTGAAATATATTTCAGTTCAATCAGGTAGGAAAACTCTAAATCAGGGTATTTAGAAATAAAGGGTTCCATGTAGATATCTGAATAGCCCTTATTCATTTCAGATTCAGATTGAGTAATATAATAATCCACAATATTGAGATAAGCCAATAGAAAACCTTGAACCACCTTTTCGCCATTTAAGTAATCGCGAATGGATGTCTGTGTTTTTATTTGTTCTGAAAGGTATAGAAAAAAAGGCTTCCAACACCCATCGAATGCCATATCGGTTATCATATCAGACAATTCCCACATATCAATTTTAAAAATTCCGACATCTTCAAAACCACTGCGAATATAACCATACATTAGATTCATAATGGTCTGGTTCGGAATTTTAAGTAGATATTTACCGCGTTTTTCTCCATGAATTGTCAGTAAGCCAAAATAATACAATAATGAGATAAAGTTTTCTTGTTTAATCAATTCGGCAACAGGAAAACTTTTTTTGATATTCGACAGAATTTCCTGTTTTTCAATAATGTCTTTTAAACGACTGAAGTTGCCATTGAGCTGCTTATCAATTTTCATTAAATAACGAAGTTTGTGGTAGTCAATTTTGACATTCTGATCAACCAATTCTCTGGGAATCTTTTTTTCTTTCATAGCATTTAGCAAAAAATTCAATACCATGTCTGAGTTAAACATTACATTTTGGGCATCTGGAGCAAAGCGATAGTTATTATACCATTGCTTCATGATACCCATACAAAAGTCTGGTTCCAAAGATAATAGGCCTGCTTTATGGTAATACTGCAATATATCCATTGTTTCACTTTCATTAAAACCCATGAATTCATTGATACTGGTATCTAAACTGACATTTGTCCCAATATTGAAACCGCTGGTCACATCATCCATTGTAACCGGTGATACGCCAGTAATAAACAATTTGTCCAGACCAGAGTCAGGCATTGATGTCAATCCCTTTAACAAATTAAAGAAATATCGGAATGCCCCTTCACCTTGTGTCAGTTCGCAGTAATTTTCATTACCTGTTGTTGTGAGTATTGTGTTGGTGAAATTGTCATATTCATCGATGAACATATATACTTTGAGTTGATTTCGGGCGCAATACAAGAACAGTTCTTGAAGTTTTTGATCAATTGTTGTGTATGATTGTATTTCAGAATTTTTTTTTGGGGGAAAATGTTTTGGGTATCGTTCCATAAAATCATTAATGATTCTTGAAACATATCTTTGAAATGCCTCCTGGTTCCGATCAAATGAAGGATCAACCATCGCAAAGTTAAAGGCAAGTGTCATATACTTATTCTTGTTGGGTGTGGGATTCTTCCCAATAAATGTATCTTTGAATAAGATCTCAAACTGGTCTTTTTTGTTTGAATCATAATAATACTGAAGCAGGTTTATCCACAAAGATTTGCCAAATCGCCTGGGCCGAATGAGGAATATAAAATTGGATAATGTTTCCAGTTCATGGATAAATTTTGTTTTATCCACATAATACATATTGTCCTTAATGATTTTACCAAAATCTGAATCGCCATAAGGTATTTTCTTTATACTCATATTTGAAATCCCTTTTTGTGTCTTAAAGATAACAGTTTTTTTACCTAAAAAAAGCTTAATAATTTTCAGATATGTTTTTTAAATACGTTTTTTCTGAAATTATTAGAAATAATCCTTTTATGAATGATAAATAATTCATGGTCACCTTCTTTGGCATTTAACAAAATATTATATTATGAAGTATTCAATGGAATTGAATATGGCCAGAAGATCAAAAGCACCTCTGCTGGCCCTGGATTGATGCACCCAAGTCACAGGTGACTGTGCCTGGAAGATGCCTTTTCCCTGGCAATTAAGGCCGCACCCAAAGCACCCACAGTATCGGGTGATTCTGGCACAGCCACCTTCACACCATCAAGGATATAATTGATCGCACTTACAACCCCTTTATTTCTGGCAACACCGCCAGACATTGCAATTTTGAAATTATTGATATTATGGGTTAATCGCTTGATCAGGGGCAATGTCCGCGTTGCAATTGCGCGATGTATTCCAGATACAATCTCATTTACTGGTTTACCATTGGCGATTAGGGAAACAACTTCACTTTCAGCAAAAACAGTACACATGCTGCTTATTTCCAGCTTGTGCTGCGCGCCCCGATCCAGTTCACCCAGTTCATCAATATCCACTTGAAGGGCTCTGGACATGGCTTCCAAAAAACGACCGGTGCCTGCGGCACATTTGTCATTCATCGCAAAATCTATGACCTGCCCTTGTGAATTGAGCAAAATACCTTTGCTGTCTTGCCCGCCAATATCAATAAGAATTCTTGTTTCTGGAATAAGATGGTGTATCCCGCAGGCATGACATGTAATTTCAGTAACAGATTGTAAACGATTCTCAACCCGATCCCGTCCATAACCGGTGGAAACTGTTGCTTTGACTTGATCCTTGCTGATACCTGAAACTCTAAGTACCTCTGAAGTCGCTCGATCAATAGCTTCTTTGTTACGCGCGCCGGTGGGTACAATTGCATCAGCGATAACACTTTTGTCTGCATCAATCAACACCACATCACATGACTGGCTGCCAATGTCTATTCCTAAAAAAAACATGAAAACCTACCCTTTTTTCGATTGAATTTGTTCAAGCATGGCCTGAATTCTTAAAAAAGAATTTTCTTCGTTGTATTTACGAACATCAGCATGATCAATATCAATCAAAGTTCCGGGCACACCGAATTGTTCATCAACAAATCCTTTCTGAACCATCTGCCCGATTGAAAAGGGTTTGCATGATCGATTGGACGCAAAAACAACACCATCAATGGAAAGTTTTTTGATTTCATCTACCATTGCCTTATGTCTTAAGTCAATGCAGTTGGCACACGAATACCCATTTACAGTTTTTGCATGAAGATCAAAAGGGTCCTCGCCATCCCAGGTAGTTGTCATAAAAGATCCTGGCTCTGTACCAATACAGGAGGTATAAGCGGCAGCCACAATATTCGCACCCATCTTCGACAGTCTATCAGACATGCTTCTCAACTGATGCCAGGGCGCGATGTTATCCCAGAACAGGCGATATTTTTCATGAGGCACCGGAAAATCCCTGGTTTCAATTCGACTTTCTGCTTCATCGGCAAGCATCTTGCAGTGGGCTTTTAATTCTTTCGTCCCCCGAAGCGTTAGGAAGGGTGCCATGTGAACAAAACTGTCAAAGGCAGATATAGGTGATGGCTTATGTCGGGCGGTTGATAAAAATCGTTTCCAGTCGCACATGGCTTCAAAGGTATTTTGTGTTGCTTCAGTAAATTTGTTTAAAACAAAAGTCTGTCCGCTTAATTTTTCAACGAGTCGAATCAAATCATGATATTGGGTTACAATGTAATCGTGATCTTGTTTTTTCTGCGGTTCATAACAATAGGGAATATCCAGTATAAAATGAGGTACACCCCATTGACGATGATGCACATCAAACCATTTTGATATTAATGCGCAATTATTATTGCAAGATACCATAAGATCCGGTTTTGGCAGGCCAAAAGAGGGTGAATCTGCACCACCATCGGTTGCATTACCAATATCAATTCGTGCGTAGCTGCAAATGTCCATAGAATAGCCAATGTTTTCAGATTTTTCGCACATTTTGGCACTGAGTCCTTTTCCAGCACACATTGCCGCATGACTTTCAGGCACACTGCAAACGACATTTTCAAAGCCTGAAAAAATTTCTCCAGGTGCATTAATGGCGATCCACACATTAAAAGCACCTGCTGATGCTTTTTGGTGAAGATCCATATAGCTTTGAATCATTATTTTTGATAAATTTTTACCGGCTGCACTTTTTTTTATGGCCATTTGTCTATCCTCCTTTATAATTATTTGTTAAGCATTTCTGAAAATGCATGAACACGTGTGATATAAGATTCAACATTTTGTGAGTCATCCACACTGAATTCAAGATTGAGAACTGGAATGCCCATGTCCTTGAGCTTTTGTTCAATATAGGGAAATTCCAGATATTCATACTCACAAAATTTTTCTCCTGAAAAAATAACCCCCTCAACATGAGATTTTTCCACCATTTGAAAGAAGGTTTTTAACCGAACATCTGTCTGGTACAAAAGGGTTGTGCAGGGAAAACGATTGTTGAAAAAGTCTAAATAATATTCCTGGGGATCGGCTGTAATCTGAGGAGAATATGAATAAGAACGTCCCATGACAGCAATATCATTTGCAACAACGCGCAACCCCGATTCTTCGATGGATCGAATCACATTTTGCGGCGGCGGCATGATACCGGATATCATCACACGCCTATCCAAAACATTTTGAGGTGCAGCTGGATTGGTGATAAGCTGGTTGAGTCTTTGAATTTGTTCATCAACTGGCAAAAAAGAATTGGAAAGGACTTTATTACTAAAAGCACGAAAAGATAATGCGTTTTCTGCAACCATACGTTCAGCTTTTACGCATAATTCTCGCATTTTTTGATAGGCTGAAACTGTTTGTTCAAATTGAAGTCCTGAAAAAGAAAGATTAAAAGCGGTTTGGATATTTTCAATCAAGGATGCAATTTGATCTTTAATATACTGATTTGAATTTGTATATGCCCGATTGGCCTGAGGGACATGCATGCGCAGAATGGGAAGTTTGCGTTTTTTTTTCTGATTTCCAGCCGCTATAATTTCAGGCAAATTCCGAATTGTGTCGCAGGCGTTATATGTGAAAATACCATCCAGGAACTTACCGCTGTCAGATAAAATAAATTGCACCAGTTCTCTTGCAATTCCGCATGTGTAGCTCTGAACATAAAGATCGGCTTCATTCAAATTCGTTATCAGTGATTTCAAATTCCACAATACAACAGGCTGAAGCCCCATTGCAGCAAACAGTTCCACTGGCGGATAAAGCGGCGTACAACCGATTAGCAAATCCGCCTTTTGTTTGTTTTTAAAAAGTGAGGGTAATTTTTGATTATGATCAAGTGTAATTCTTGCTCGGTTATTGATAACGTCTGAAATCGTTTTAGGTGTAACGTTTAATTGTTTTGCAAGATTGGTGGTCGATAATTTTGAAGGTTTCATGTACAAGTTTTTTAAAACTGTTCCGGGTTGGGGTGGTGGTGATGTTTTATGCATAGCGTGTTTCCTTTTGATAATATGATATTTGATCTTATTTTTCGCTTTCAAAAATAAACTAGCATAAGTGTATCTGTGTTGCAATATTCAGTTTGTAAAATGTACAATCTCGACAATTGCAAGAACAGCGTAGGGCTAAAGCCGGCTTTAGAGTTATACGTAAAATAATACAATGTTCTGATAAAAATTATCTTATCAGCCGGTGTTTATGTCGTGGGGGGCTTTGGCTATCTAAAAAAAATGATTAATGGATTTAATAATGCAGCAAAAACAGCACCTGTTTTGGTTTTGACAGACCTGGATATGTCAGAATGTCCACCCACTCTAATTCAAAATTGGTTGAAAGTTCGAAAACATCATAACCCTCCCTATAACATAAAATAAAACGTTGAACCAAGTCCAATATCTGAATCCACCAGAATCCAGCCATCATACTTTTCAATCATTTTTCGAACAAGGGTCAATCCTGCACCTAAACCCCCGCCATAGGCGTCTTTGGGATGAAGGCGATAGAAAAAACGAAATATTGTTTCACAATGATCCGCAGGAATACCGATTCCATTATCTTTTATATAGAAAATAGGCGATTTTTTAGACTGTTGGTTTTGTTTTTCATTATCAGGCGCCAGATAACCTATTTTAATATGTTTGACTTTCTTATCATTGTATTTTATTGCGTTACTGATTAAATTGATAAACACTTTTTTGATAATTTTTTCATTACATATAATTTTGGGTAATTTTTGAAACTCAATATGGACATTTTGATATTCAATGTTTTCACGTATAAAACCTAACACAACTTTTAGTGCCATATTTGTATCTACAGTCGTACGATCAAATTTGAGATGCCCCATATTAAAATATTCAACAATGGATGAAATTTGTGATTTTATGCGATCAGACGACCTATACAAATGTTTGAGCCATATGATCTGTTTTTCATCCAAAGATGATGGGACATTCTCATTCAGTTGTGTGGTTAAATAAAACATTTCATTAATTGGCTCGGCAAGTTTTTGAGAAAAGAATACAGACAGCTTATTCAGGTCGTGTATGCCCTGTTCTAACTCTATATTTTTATTATGGATTTCCTGAATGCTCTCTTTAACACTATCTTCCAATCGAGAATGTTTTTTTTGTAAATCGAATTCCTTTTGTTTTTGGGTTGAAATATCGGATAGAATGGTCGCAAAATATCCCTTTTTCGGGCTAAATATTGAGATTTCAAACCAACGATTGTGTCGTTCAGAAAACTGTTCCAGGCTCAATGGTTTTTTATCTTGAGCAACCTTTCCAAATACGTTTATCCAGGCTTTTGATTGGCTATAAACATCTGGCAAAACTGCACTCAGTCCCCTATTGATCAACTTCTCCCGATCCAGGCCAATATATTGTTCATAGCGTTCATTGACATTTAAGAAAACATAATCAACAGGCTCGTTTTGGTCATTTGTGACGATTTTATGATATGCCATTGCTTCCAACATATTTTCGAACAAATTCATAAATTCCTGCTTACTTTCTTCTTCCAGTTTTTCTTCATGCTCTAATTGTCTTGATAATAAATCCATTGGTCTGGTGATACCTGTTTCTACAAAGGCTTGATAAATAAAATAAAATGAGATGAGTTGGAAAAAATGCCCCACCATATTGGAAAAACCATACACACTGATATAAAAGATAAAAGAAATTCGGGCTGCAATATCAAATATTAAGCTTGTAAGTAACATTTTATGCACAAATAATGAAAAATGCGTCTTTTTAATAAAAACCCTGATGATTGAAAATCCATAGATAATACAAATTATGATTTCACTTATCTTTTTGAAGGGTGTCAAACCAGCACCTTCAAGAAAACAATCTGGAAAAAATCCACTGAATACAGTGACAAGGATGAGTGTTGTTACAATTGCATATATAATCATTCCTTTATAAGCATGATAGGTGCGTGTGACAAACAATGAAGCAATGAGAAATGAGATGCTTGAAAAATATCCGGCTGCAATCCATAATTGGGTGGGTAAATTTGCATCATACCTCAAAAAAAGTCCCATGCCTTTGTAGGAAAGCGTATGTAAGATTTCTATCAAACCGAAGAATAAATAGGATTGACCCAATGCAAGAAAAAATCCATTTTTAAACATATCCCTTGAAGTCCAGGCCAATTGAAAAGCACACCAGGATACAGTTATGGTGAACATTTCTATACAAAAATGGAAAATCAAATAATTATAAATACTTATTATATATAAAATAAGAAAAACAATTAAAAATATGCGTATCATGAATCAGTTACCTGTTTTTTTATATGCTTTTTTTGTAGTACGCGCATAATAAACATAATGCGTTCATGGGTTGTTTGGGACAAGTAAGATAATCGATCAAGGGACCGATCCTTTATCTCTTTTATAGAAGACTCTTTTAACATATGGGTAAGATTGTAAATACCTCTTAATGGTTCACACAGATCATGAGAAAGAATACAGGCAAACTCAGAATATTCCTCTTTCACTTTAAGTAAAGACAGGTCTTTTTCATAGATTTCCTGAGTACTTTCTTTCATATGCGCTATGAGTTCATCTTGTTGCGCTTCCAGTTTTATTTCATCCCTTTTTTTTTGTGTAATATCTTTTACAATGGCCGCAAAATATCCTTTTTTAGGGGAGAACGCCGAGATATGAAACCATCGATCCAAAGGATCTGAGTATTGTTCAAATTGAAGTGGTTTACCCTCAAGTGCAACTTCTCCATAAATTTGAACCCAATCTGTATCTCCATGATAAATATCAGGAAGGGCTTTACTGAATTCTTTCCCAATAAGATCCTGATGTTTCAATCCTGTATGCCTTTCAAAGCTCTGATTGATATTTAAAAAAATATAGTCTACAGGTGTGCCATGTTTGTCAGTAATGATTTTGTGGTATGCAACGCCTTCATTCATATGATCAAAGAGCAAATGATAATTTCTTTCATGATCCCGCGTATCTTTATGTTTTTGAATTACCGCATTGAATGATGACAGAAGCGGCCTGGATACCCCCATTTCAATAAATACTTGATAGATATAATACATGGAAGCGAGTTGAAAAAAATGGTACAGAAGAAATACAAATTGATGGTTTTGCAAGGCAATCAGAAACACACTCTGTGTTAAAATGAATAACACAAGTCCCATTTTAATATTGAAAAGCACCTTCAAAGAAAAATGGTGCTTTTGTTTGGAAATTTTATGCAGATTAGCGATGCTTATCATGAAAATGATCAGTTCACTGATGATATTAAACAAGGTCAACTGACCATCATCCATATAAGGAATTAAAAGCAAATAACTGAAAAACATTCCAATGATCAGCAAAATGATAAAAAACAAAATCCACAAAAATTTATGATCATTTAAAGAGAGTTCAGTATAAAAAGTTGAAACCCAAAAACAGATACTTAAGTAATAACAGCCTAATATCCAGACAAATAGAGATACGTTTTTCGCATCATTGAGAATACCAATATTTTCGTAAAGTAAAAAATGAAAGAGTATGATCACGCCATAAAATAAATATGAAACACCCCAAACAAGATAAAAATTATTTTTCAATCGAAACCTTGAATTCCAGGCGATAATAAAAATGATCCAGGAGCCTGCCATAATAAAAATATCTATGAGGCTGTGGACCAGGATATCGTTGGATAAACTATATGCATAACATATTATAAATACTGAAAAGAACGTAATAATGGCTGCCATATTCATTTAAATGGCCTGGATATTTTTTGAATAATAATATTTAATTGTTTTTCTAAATAAGGAATTAATGCCTCAATGCGGTTGAGGTCGCATTTTTTTGAGGCCATTTCAATTTGTTCGGCAATTTTAATCAATGGCTTAGAAAAAATACTTTTGGCATTTCCTTTAATTGTATGAGCACGAATATCAATGGCAAAAATATCTCCGATTTCAACAGCTTCTTTCAGTTTTTCAAGAACAAGCGGGGCATTTTTTTTGAACTGGTCGATGGTTTTGTGTACCAGTGACATATCATTTTTCATATACTCTTTCATCAACGATACGTCAAACAGCTTCTCTGATGTCTCCTGCTGAACTGCGGTGTATAACATATTGATATTATCTTGTTTTCCAAACAGCCAGATATTAAGAACATCAGTAAGTTTTTCAAAATTGATGGGTTTGCTCAAAAATTCATTCATTCCAGCTTCAAGACATAGTTTTTTATGGGCGTGCATGGCATTGGCTGACATTGCAATAATGGGTAATTGCGGTTGATAAACATCTGAGAAAGGATTTCTGATTTCCTTTGTTGTTTCAACGCCATCCTTTTCTGGCATTAATAAATCCATAAAAATCAGATCACAGGAGTGTTTTTTCAGAAAATCTATGGCTTTAAGGCCATTATTTACAGTGGATACCTTGTAACCTTCTTTTTTGAGTATATTTTCAACGATTTGCTGGTTTATTGGATCATCATCAACAACAAGAATTCTCTTTTTTGAAGGCTCTTGGACGTTATTGTTTGAATCTTCGGGTAATTCAATATGATTCGATTGGGCCTTTTGTGATAAATCAAAAAAGATCTGATAAATTCCAGTATAGGTAATGGGTTTTGTTATTTGCCCTGCAAAAAGTTCTAAAACAACAGCCTTCGTATCCAGCGGGGACAACAAAGCAATCATCTGGGTAGATATGGTTGCTTTTCTTTTTTCCAGATATTGCCAAAATTTCGTTGTGTCATCTATAACAAGATAAGGATCCACAATGCATAAATCATAGGGCTGATGGTTTGAATCTGCCTGCTCTAACATGGTTTGCCCTGTTTTTCCCGAATCTGATTCATCCATTGGGATGTTCAAGATTGTTAAATACTCTCGTAATACTTTTCGTCTGTTCTCATAGGGTTCGATAAACAAAACGCGACAGCCTTTAAGATTGAGCTTTTCTTGACTGACATCACCTTTTTTCTGAGGTGTAAATGCCAGGGTTACCCAAAACGTACTTCCTTTTTCAAAAGTACTTTGAAAACCAATATCTCCACCCATTAATTGTGCAATTTTCTTAGATATGGTCAGCCCCAAACCTGTGCCAGAAGATTTTTTCAGCATGCTATCGTCGATTTGAGAAAAAGGCTTAAAAAGCATTTCTTTTTTATCTTCAGAAATGCCAGTGCCTGTATCATTGATTTCAAGCCGGATCATAACTGTGTTGTCAGTCTTTTTTTCCAGTATTGTGTTTAATACAATTTCCCCAAAATCTGTGAATTTAATGGCATTGCTTAATAGATTCAGCAAAACCTGTTTTACACGCACAGGATCACCGTAAAGCATGGGCGGCACCTTGGATGAAAAAATGGAGGCAAATTCTAATCCTTTTTCATAAATGTGCGTAGATAGTATTTTTATTACATTATCAACAACAAGCCTGAGATCAAAGATTTCATTTGCTAAATCCAGTTTTCCCGCTTCGATTTTTGACAAATCAAGGATATCATTAATAATGACCATTAAGGCTTCACTACTGCCAACAATCGTTTGTGCATACTCTTTTTGAATTGAAGTCAGATCTGTTTCTAATAGAAGTTTTGCCATGCCAACAATCCCATTCATGGGCGTTCTAATTTCATGGCTCATGTTCGCTAAAAATTGATCTTTTACTTTGCTTAATTCTTCAGCTTTGTGTTTGGCTTCAACGAGTTCCTGTGTTCTTTCCTTTACTTTTTGTTCTAAGTAGATATTGGCCTGCTTTTCATTCGTAATATCGATAATAGAGCAAAATATTTCTTTATCCCGATAATCATTGTGATCATGAAGCCTAAAATTTAATCGAACCCAGATATGGGTTTGAATGCCTGTTAATATTTGAATTTCACAGGATTGCGGATGATTTTGCGATATCAGTTCTTTGAGGCATTGATCATATACAACAAAATGTTGAACAGGAATAAACGAATGAAATCTTTTGTTTTTTAATTGATCGATATCTATGTGTATTATTTTTGCCGCAATTAAATTGATATTTAAGATGAATCCTTTTATGTTCATGGTCATATAGCCAATGGGTGCATATTGAAATAATTCGTTATAATATTTGCGACTTAATTCCAATTCATCCTGAGTTTCCTTGAGCACTTCATTTTGCAAATCCAGTTCAGTATAGGATATTTCCAACTGCTCAATCAGTTTTTGGATATCTTTTTCAACATTTACGCTCTCTTTTGGATCGGGTTGTTTGAGTAGATCTTCTGCTTTTTTACGAAGTTCATTATATTTTTGATAAAATTCTAATCTATTGTTCATTTTTTTCTTTCTATGAAAAATTTTAATCCAATGTTACCCTGGAAAGAACCTGTTTTAAACTTTCTTTACTTACAGGTTTACTAATATAATCATTCATGGACGCATTCAAGCATTTTTCTTTATAGCCATTGATGGCATGGGCTGTTAACGCAATGATATAAATATTTTTATTCTGATCTCCTGCCAAACCTGCACGAATTTTTTCAGTGGTTTCAAAACCGCTGATTCCAGGCATTTCAATGTCCATTAAAATAACATCAAAATCTTCGTTTTGCATTATTTCAATGGCATCCTCACCATTGCTTGCTGTATTTACTGAATAGCCAAGATTTTTAAGATAAATCTTGCATACCAATCTATTGGTTTCGGTATCTTCAACCACAAGAATGTTATGAACACGTTTTGATTCAAATGAATCCATTTGTGATGCAATATGGGTTTCATTCTTTTCAATTTCTGATGTTTCGGTAAAAAGGTACTGAATGGTAAAAATAAACACACTTCCAGAACCCGCTTCACTTGTGACAGTCATTGAGCCGCCCATCATTTCACAAAGCTTTTTACTAATAGCAAGGCCCAGGCCTGTTCCTCCATATTGTCGGGTAAGGGAATCATCGCTCTGACTGAAATTATCGAAAATTTTTTCAAGATCTTTTTTATGAATACCAATTCCTGTATCAGTTATTTGAAAACGAAGCCATAATTTTTTTTGTGTTTCTTCTTGTTTTAATAAGGATACATCAATAGAAATCTGGCCCTGATCAGTAAATTTAATGGCATTTCCAACGATATTTGTCAAGATCTGTCTGGTTCGATCCGGATCTCCAATAACATGCGGAGGTACTTGTGGTTGAATATCCAGATTAAGAGAGACACCTTTGTTATTGGCCTGCATTTTTATGGATTTATAAAAGGATTGAAGCAATTGATGTATATTAAAAGCCTTTTCAGTTAAAACCATTTTTTGTGCTTCAATTTTTGAAATATCCAATATATCGTCGATAATAACCAGCAAATGATTGGCAGATTCTTTGGCTGTTTCGACAAAATCAACCTGTTCATCATCTAGCTCTGTGAATGAATGAAGGATATCTAACATTCCAATAATGGCATTCATGGGCGTTCGAATTTCATGACTCATGTTGGCTAAGAATTGACTTTTTGCTTTTGAGGCAATTTCAGCATTACACGCCAGCAAATGTTCTTTTTCAATTGACTCTGAAAGATTACGTTCTAATATACGATGTTCTGTAATATCCATCATTGCACCGATCAGACCAGAGAATTCATTCTGAGAGTTGTCTGATGCTGCCAGTTTTAACTTTATATTGCGATGAGTTCCATCTGAATGGCAAAAAACAATTTCCTGACTGAATACTTTATGAATTTGCTGTTGATACAGGTCTATCAAATTGGAATGATTTTTACTATCCTGGAATAATAGGTTTGAAATATTGGATTGTTTTAAGATGTCATCTGTTAAACCCGCATAATTTTTAAAGCATTGATTATAGCCCAAAATAATTCCTGAAGCATCTGTATAAAAAACAGGAATTGGGATCGTATTGATAAGCTCTTGAAGAAACCGATTTTGATTTTTAAGAGAATCTTCCATTCTTTTTTTTAAGGTGACATCTTCCTTAACTGCAACAAAGTTCGAAATGATGCCATCATCATTTTTAACAGGTGAAATGGATGCCTGTTCCCAGTATGTTTCCCCATTTTTCTTTTTATTGCATAGGGTGCCCCGCCATTCTTTTCCAGATGATAAGTGATCCCACATCTCTTGATAAAATTGACTGGAATGTTCTCCAGATTGCAAGAGCCTGGGATTTTTGCCGATGACTTCATTTGATGAATAACCTGTTAATTCGCTGAAACGTGTATTCACATATTCAATATTTCCAGATGTGTCTGCAATCATAATGGAGACAGGGCTTTGTTCTACAGCGATATTGTATTTTCTGTTTGAGTGGATTAATGCGAACTCTGTTTGTTTTTCTTTTGTAATATCAAAAATCATACAGAGTATTTGCGGACCTGTTCCAGGATGATTCACCTTTTTAAACGTTGTTCTTGTCCAGAAAAGTCTGTTTTTATTGCCATGAAACAAAATCTCAGCGTCTTGTTGCGTGTCAGAATTTTTTAATAACGACATGCAGTTTTTAAATGGTACAAAGCTCTCAGCAGGAATATAGCTTTGAATACGTTGATTGAGCATGATTGTTTTGGAATAACCAAAATATTCCAGGGCTAAGGCATTGATATCTTGTATGAGACCTTCACAAGACAAAATAAGATATCCAATGGGTGCATCATTAAATAAATCTGCTAAATATTGATGTGTTTTTTCCAGTTTATCTCTGCTTGAAATAAGTTCCTCATTTTGCAATTCCAATTCAACCTGATGAACCCGCAGATTTTCCACAACTTTGAGTATATCAGAGTCAATTTCCTGAAAATTTTGTTGTTTGACAATCTCACTGGCTTCTTGTTTAATTTGATCGAGATTTTTCATTGTTCACCTCTTTGAAATGATCACTTTTTTAAGCACATCAACAACATCATTCATGTCAAATGGTTTTATAATATATCCCGCAGCACCAATCTGATATGCTTTTTGAATATCTGCTTCATTGGTCAGGATCGAAAAAATGTAGACAGGAATATGCTTTATTTTCTGATTTTCTTTTATCATGGTTAAAATATCAAATCCATTTTCATCGGGCATGAAAATATCCAGAAGAATGATATCAGGCATTTTGTCAATAGCTGTTTGCAGACCTGCGGCACCATTTTCAGCCATGATACAATGAATATGATTTTTTTGTAATACTGATGATAAAACGAGCCTGTTTACTTCATCATCATCAATGATAAGTATAACAGCATTGTTTTGATCTTGTGGCATAATTATTTCCTTTTGAACGTTTTCAGGAAGACTTTAAATTTTTGTGATGGGCAATGATTTCAAATACAAAAACAATACCATCGATGTTATTCTCTCTGTCAAAGAAAGGGTTTCCATAAATACTCATAACGACAATGTTATTATCTTTTAAATGTATTTTTACCAGATATTTTTCAAGGGATTTTTTTATATGTAGAATTTTTTGTACAGGCATATTTTCTCCAGAAAGGGGGTTATCATTAATATCGGCTATCTTTTCATAAATACTGTCTATGGAAGAATAAAGATACTGTTTTCTGGATATAGAAAACACTGTTTCAGCAGCCTGATTTATCTCACGAATCATTCCTTGATTGTCTGTCACAATTGTCGGTTTGGGATTAATTGCAAGTAAATTCCTTAAATATTCATTTTGTGTTTCAATTTTAAGAGAGGCTTTTTTTTCTTTAGTAATATCAACCATAGACATCACAACCCCCCCAATTGCGTTGCGCTCATCTTTATAGGGTAGAATTCTTAACAAGTACCATTGTCCCTTTTGCCCCTTCACTGTTTTTTCAATAACAATTTTTTGTTTCATTACATTTTCTGCTTCGTCAGATAATAGCTTCAGAATGGGTGATGAAAAAACAGAAACAGGACGTCCGATATCTTGCAAAAACAGGTTGACTTCACTTGTAATGGCGGGTGTAAATTTACGAATACATAATTTTTTATCCAGAAAAATACTGCCAATATCAATACTATTAATTAAATTGTTAAGATCATTATTGGTTTCATAAAGTTCTGAGACTTTTTCCTGATATTCTGCATTCACAGTGTTCAGTTCTTCATTTACAGAATTCAGTTCTTCGTTGGTACTTTGTAACTCTTCATTTGATGAGAGTAATTCTTCATTTGTGGATTGAAGTTCTTCATTTGAGCTGTGAAGTTCTTCAATTGTGGACTGAAGGTTTTCGCGTGTATACTGTATTTCCTTTTCAAGATCGTTAATATGCTGATCTGTGTTTAACTTGACATCTTCTTCACTGATATCGTCAGGTGTATAGGAACTTGTTTCTTCAAATACAATCAAAACGTTCTTGTTAAAATCTTGAAAATTATTAATCTGTGAGATTTTGATATTGATTTTCAATTGATTGTCATCATCTCCGATAATAAAACCACGATAAACAATCTTCTTTGTCTCATTCATCGCTTTGCGAATACCTGAGGACAGGATCATGGATAATTTGGGATGAACCAGATTCTTAATATTTAACAATGCCTTACCCAAAGGAAATTTCAAAAACTTTTCTGGCTTACCAAAGGTTTCAAGGATCTGCCCTGAACCATCGACAACAACACTCAATTGACAAATTTCATTAATAATATGTTGGTAGTAACTCTCAATTTGTTCTTTGTGTTTTGTGGGTAGCATTGAATTGTCAATTGGAGGCGCCTGTCGAAATTTTTCTGTTAAGGACTTGTCTTGATAATTTGTTTTTAAGGGAGGCGTGCCATGCCCCACGTGTCTAAATATTTTGATTCGGCTGTCCATTGGAATAAAATGACTGGACAACGTGCCAACAGTTTCACTGGTGCCTAAAAATAAAAAACCCTTATCTTTTAAGGCAAAATGAAATATGTCCATAATAATTTTTTGAAGATTATTTTGCAGGTAAATCAGGAGATTTCTGCACGTAATCAAATTTAGCTTTGTAAAAGGGGGGTCTTTAAAAATATTCTGACGCGCAAAAATGACCTGTTCCCGAATAAAGGTCTTTACTTTGTATTCAGTTTTATGTTTTGTAAAGTATTGATCAATCAAGTCTTTATCCAGATCATTGACAATGCCTTCAGGATAAACACCTCTTGTTGCTTTTTCCAGGGCATACGGGTCAATATCAGTGGCAAAAACTGTTATTTTATGCGGCAAGCCCCATCTTTCTTTATACCTGTTAAACAGCATGACAATAGTATACGCTTCCTCACCGGTCGATGTGCCTGCCACCCACACACGAATCGTTTTATCTTGCTGCGTGTTTTCAAATATTTTTGGAATAATCTCCTTGTCCAAAAAATTGAATTCATCTATATCTCTATAAAAGCGGGTAACCCCCACCAATAAATCCCGATACAATAAATCAATTTCGTTATTGTTTTCATACAGATAATTCAGATAATCTTTAATAGTATCTGTTTGAGCAATACCCATCCGACGTTCAAGCCTTCGGATAACAGTATTGGGTTTGTAATATGTAAAATCAACATCAGTACGTTTTCTAAGCAAGGCCATAATTTTGTTGAGATCTGTATTTTCAGGGCTTAATGAATAAATATTCTTACCATTCTTTGAAATAAAAGGATGTTTGACATAATTTAAGATCAGATCCGGCATATTTTCAGGCGGACAAATGTAATCAATCATACCTGTAGCAATCGCACTTCGCGGCATACCATCAAATTGAGCGGTTTCAACATTTTGAACCATAACCATCCCACCCGCTTTTTTGATCGCTTTTAGCCCAACAGTGCCATCACTTCCTGTTCCAGAAAGTATAATACCAATCGCCTGCGAACCAAGATCCTCGGCAAGAGACATAAAAAAAACATCAATAGTAAGATGAACGCCCCGCTCTTTATCGAACTGTTTCAAAAGCAATTTATTCTTAAAAAATGTTAAAAAATGTTTTGGCGGAATCAGATAAATGGTGTTTGATTCAATGGTCATGCCATCAGTTATTTGAGATATCTTCATATCTGTATGCCTGGCAAGTAAGGTATCCATCAAGCTTTTATGGTCAGGAGACAAATGTTGTATAACTATAAATGCCATATTGGTATCTGATGGCATATGGCTAAAAAATGTCGTTATTGTCTCTAAACCGCCTGCTGAAGCCCCGATGCCAACAATATAATCTGGAATATTTTGGGGAGTGTTTTCTGAGCGTTCTTGTTTCATTAGGTGTGCCTTTTTTTAATAGTTGTTAAAAAATGTTACATAATATATTTTTATGGAAAAATCAAGGATTAAATTTTATTGGGATCATAAATTATTGTGTAAGTTTGAACGATGCTTGACTTTTTTTTGAATTTTTGATTTCATTTTAAGGAATACTCGAAAAATAAATCCCCATTTTGGAGCCCAAATCTAAAGATTTGGACGCCATTCCAAGAAAGGTTAAAATTTGCCAAATGAATATAGATACAATAAAGAAACAACTCCCAGAAAGTCCTAATATCATGGGCAAGGAAGAATTTGTGAACACTGCTGTTCTGGTTTCACTTGTTCAAAATAAAGGGCATTATCACTTTTTGTTTGAAGAACGTGCATCAAGTATTCGTCAAGGCGGAGAAATCTGTTTTCCTGGTGGATTGTACCAGGAAAACGACAAAACGCTTAATCAGACAGCCATTCGCGAAACCATTGAAGAATTAAATGTAGATGAATCACAAATTGAAATCATTGGAAGTATGGATACATTATTGGCACCGATGGGGGTTACAGTGGACCCTTATATTGGTATTCTACATATTCATGATATCAATCAATTACAATATGATAGAAATGAGGTATCGCGGATTTTTATGCTGCCAGTATCATTTTTTCAGAAAAATCCGCCTGAAATATATCAAGTCAAACTGAAGGCACATCCTTATGAAAAACAAAAAAATGGAGAAACTAAAATATTGCTGCCTGTAAAAGAGTTGGGGCTTCCGAAAAGATACCATCAAGCGTGGGGTGGGGTGCCATTGAATGTTTATGTATATAAAACGCCTGAGGCCATGATATGGGGGCTTACTGCAAAAATTGTTTACTATTTTTTGAAAGTTGCTTTTTAAGTAAGGAATACTCGAAAAATAAATTTCTCACATAAGTAAATGAGGAACTTATTATTCAAGCATTCATTATTCATCTTCTTCAGTGTTATCCAGGTTCAAAAAAAGGGAATGCGGGGAACTTATTATCAGAGATTTCCTAAAAAGTTCTGATTTTAACTTAAAACGCGTGAAACAATCGCATTACCCCTCAAAAAATCTGCAACAGGCATTTTCTTTCCAGATGCACTCTGGATTTCTAAAATAGAAATGGCACCATCCCCGGTTGCAATTTTTAACTCATCTGGAAATGTATCAATTATTGTGCCTGGTTCAAATTTTTCCGAAACATCAATTTTTGCTGCCTTATATATTTTGATGCGCTTATTATCCAGGAATGTAAAAGCGCCGGGCCAGGGATTCATCCCGCGTATACAATTGAGAATCGATTCTGAGGTCTGATGCCATTGAATCTGACCATCTTTTTTCATTAACAATCGCGCATATGTCGCCTGTGAATGGTCTTGTGGGGTTGGAGTTATTGCGTTATTTGAGATTTGCTTTAAGGTATCTAGCAACAATTGGGCCCCAATTATCGCAAGGTGATCATGAAGCATACCTGCTGTTTCTTCCGAATCAATGGGAACTTTTTGAACTTGTAAAATATCACCAGTATCAAGCCCTTCATCCAGTTGCATAATTGAAACACCCGTTTCTGAACATCCATGAATAATTGCCCATTGAATGGGCGCTGGTCCGCGTAATTTGGGTAGAATGGAAGGATGTACATTCAGCACGCCTTTTTCTGCGATATTTAGAATATCTTTTTTTAAAAGCTGACCAAATGCGACTACGACTAAAAAATCGGGTTTCAAGGCTTTCATCTTTGCAGCACATTCAAGGGTATTCACTGATTCTGGCTGCATTATATTTAGGCCCAATTCAAGCGTTTTTGTTTTAACTGGTGGTGCCTGTAATTTTTTGCCTCTCCCCTTAGGACGATCTGGCTGGGTGACTACCAATGGGATCTGATGGTCACTTTGATGAAGGGCTATTAACGAAGGTACAGCAAAATCGGGCGTTCCTAAAAAAATGATTCGATATGGGTTCATTTCTTATTCTTTTTTTTCCTTTTTTTCTTGATGCGTCGCTTATACATTTCTCGTTTAAGAGAACTCACATAATCTACCAGTAATGTGCCATTAAGATGATCCATTTCATGTTGAAGCACAACACCAAGATATTCATCTGTTTCGATATTGATTGGTTTTTCATTTTCGTCAATTGCATTAATGTGAACGTGCTTAAAACGCTTTACATCTATTCTGAAATCAGGAACACTCAGACAGCCCTCTTGTTCAGAAAGAACCTCACCTTCAGCAGCTAACAATTTAGGATTGATAATCACCTTATAATTTCTATTTTGAAGGCGTTCTTCATCTGAAAGACCTTCTTCCAAGTCTTTTCGTTCCAAATCATACAATAGAAGACGTTTACTGACACCAACCTGTGGAGCAGCCAAACCAATTCCATGGACAGAATATAAGGTATCGGCCATGTCCAGGATGAGTTGATGAATCTTATCATCAACTACAGCCACAGGTTCGGCTACTTTTTTTAAAAGAGGATCAGGATATGTATAAATATTTAAAATTGCCATAATATTACTCTTTTTTTTGTCATACGTTTTCAGGATTATCCCTGGAAAAACGAATTGATACACCTGTTATCATTAACGATATAATCCCAGCAACAATAATTGGAAACAATGAAGTTGCATGATTCACAATGGTATAGGCTGTTGCTTCTTGTTTGCCTATTCCAAACATTGTCAAGGCAAAGATGCCACCAGCTTCCCATAACCCCCATGCCCCCGGAACTGATGGCAGTGAAATAAAAAAACAGACGATTACCAATACTGCACACATTTCAATGAATTCTACATTCATATTTTTGCATCCAAGAGTCATCAGGTAATTTGAAAATGCGATTAAAATCCAAAGCGCCATTGAAAGAACAAAACAATTTACAATCACAAGGGGACGCTTAAAAAAAGAAAAACCATCTGACACATAATCTATTAATCGTATAATAGGATGAATACATTTACGTTCAATGTTGTTTCGCGTTTGTAATTCAGTCCAAAATATAACATGCGGTACTTTTAGGAGAATCTTTTTTATCAAAGATCGAACCTCTTTTATATTGACACTTACGATGCAAATAATAAAGAACAAAAAAACTAAAAAAATATGATACGCAACAGATGTTAGTAATGTATGAGATAGCGTGTAAGCGCCGATGTTCATTTGATAGTTTGGATCAATATCAATAAAGAAAATAACTGTTATATACATCAAACATAACATAATTAAGTCAAATAATCTTTCGGTTACAATCGTTGTAAAGCCAGAAACAATCGGAACATTTTCTATCTTATTTAAAATAGCCGGCCTTGCGAATTCACCCATGCGGCCTGGAAGTAAACTGTTCATCATAAAGGCAATTGAAGTGAGATGGTACGCAGTGCGAAACGTAATAGGATGAATCTGATTGACGATAAGATGCCATCTGTAAGCACGAATTAAAAAACTAAAAAAATTAATTCCAATGGAAATGATGATCCATTTAAAATCAATGGACTTTGAATATACCCAAATGTTAAAAAAGGGGACATTTTTAAATGTGAAATACAAAGCACATATTGATAAACCAACTGCAATAATATAATAAACCCATTTCATTGTTCAACCTGAATGGCCTTTAATATTTTTTTTGCATTTTGGATATCTTGCCTGATTTGGTCTGACAATGCATTAATGGAAGAAAATTTTATTTCGCCCCTTAAACGTTCGATAAAGTTGACACGTATGGTTTGACCATAAAGATCACCAGAAAAATCAATAAGATGAATTTCTAAGGTGTAATCGTGATCATCAAAAGTGGGTGAAAATCCAATATTTGCAACAGCGCAATAGTATTTTTCTTTATACAAAACACTTACCGCGTAAACACCATTCAGAGGTTTGAGCTCATCATACAATTTGAGATTGGCAGTGGGAAACCCAACCTGAGAGCCACCTCGATTCCTGCCGCGCTGTACAGTACCCCGCACCTGATAATAACGCCCCAACATTTGCCTTGCTTGTTTCAAATCGCCAGATGAAACTGCATTACGAATTGCAGTTGAACTAATACGCGCCTGGGTGTTATTTTCTACTGCTTCCCATGGCACGATATGAACTGAAAATCCAAGTTCATCTCCATATTGTTGTAATAATGGAATATTCCCTTGTCTTTTTTTCCCAAAACAATAATCATTACCAATAACAATTGATTTCACTCCAATACGATTTACCAAAATATCTTGTACAAATTTTTGCGCAGAAATTTGTGAAAATTCATAATTAAAAGGGACAACGATCAGGTAATCAAGGCCTGACTGGGACAATAGTTCAATTTTTTGTTCGTGCAACGTAATGAGTGGAAAAGGACAACCATCAGATTTAAGCACTTTCATAGGATGGGGTTCAAAAGTCATCGCTGTAGCAGTTCCATCAATTTGCCTTGCAATGTTAACAACATTTTTAAACAAACGCCGATGCCCCAGATGAACACCATCAAAATTACCAATTGTTAAGACAGCTCTTTTCAATGGAGCAGTTATATTTTCTATACCTATTATTTTTTGCATAAATTTCCAAAAAAAATGATTAATTTCTTGACAAATGAATTAAAAAAAAATAATATCATAAAAATAAGAATTAATCAATTTATTTTTGCCGAAGTGGCGGAATTGGTAGACGCGCTAGGTTCAGGGTCTAGTGAGGGTTCCCTCGTGGGAGTTCAAATCTCCCCTTCGGCATACTTTTTCATAGTAAAATCTCCTTTAATACTTGATACCAGTGGGTTTTTGCCCACTGGTTTTTTCATTTATACACTCTGAATTAACCTAGATTGTGCTAATCAGCAGACTGATAAATGTATGTCGGATATCGTGAAATCTTATTTCTCTAAGATCAAATCTTTTTAAGATTCTCTTGAAATGCTTACCAATGGTGTTCTGTTCGTGGCGTTTTCCCCTGCTATTGATAAAAACAGGCCCAGATTGTTTATGTTCCGCTCTCAGGATTTCTAATATCTTGTCTGAGATATCCACATAACGTGTTTTTCCGGTTTTTGTTCCTGTGAGTTCTCCGCGTTTATAGCTTTTGCTTATTTTTATTTTTCGATTCGTTAAATCGATATCTGGCCAATCCAGCGCTAATAATTCACCCAGCCGTAAACCTGTATGAAATGCAGTCATAAAAAAAGAGTATGATTCAGGATAATGCTGTTTGCAGATTTCTAGAAATTGCCTGGCTTCATCCTTTGAATATGGGTTGATCTCTTTTTGTTGCTGCTTTTGCAGGTTCAGGCTTTTTAAAATATTATTGGTTGGATTATATTTTACCAGTTCTTCATCTATGGCAAAATTGAACACACTGCTAATAACCGTTCGCATTAATTCTATTGTCGCTTTAGATTTACCTTTTTCAATTTCATTATTGAGCAGGGTCTTGATATCACTTCTTTTTATCCTTTCGATTGATTTAAGTCCAATTACAGGGACGATACTTTTATATAATGTATGTTCGTAACGTTCTATTGTGCCACGCCTTAAGCGTTTCACATAATTATTGGGTCTTGATAAAAAAATCAGTAAAAATCTTTCGTTTTGGTATTTTGCAATAACCGAGAATATACAAATGTCCGAGAACGTATGTAGGGGCAAACCTTGTATTTGCCCTTCGACAAAAAACCGGAAACGCGCCTATGTCCGAAACGAATGCGCTTAATTACGACAATCCACTATTTTATCAACTTAACTTCTTTAAAGTATTTAGAAGCGCCTGGATGCAAAGGCGCATTCAGGCCCTCAATCATATAATGAGGTGAAAGGCTTGTATAAACTGGATGAAATTTCTTAAGTAAAGTAATTTTTGAAAAAATTTCTTTTGTAATGATATAAATGTCGCGTTCATCTATTTTTTGGGATGTAATCAAGATTGATTTTACGCCAAAGGTTTTAACATCTGATTGATTGCTTTGGCCTGGATAACGTGATACAGGTATGCTTGTTTCAATATAATAGGGATATTTTTTTAGAATCATATCAAGATGGTTCATTGGAATAAAATGAACGTTTGAATTTTCTGAACAGATGGCATTGAAAAAGTCTGTGGGATGTCCAACAGTAATAAAAGCAGCATCCAATTGATGGGTATGCATCAATTCAGGTACTTTATAATCCTCAAATGCAGTCGCATTGAGATCATTGTTAAAGTCAAAGCCCTGACTTTCCAGTGCATGAATCGCGTTTTGGCGTTGACCTGAATCAGGATGGCCCAGGTTTACACGTTTTCCTTTTAGATGAGACATACTGGTTATGCCCGAATTTTCTGAAGCAATCACAGTAACCGCCTCTGCATGAATCCCAAAAATTGCTCTAAGTTCTTTGCTTGGTTTATTTTCCCATTTCTGAGTGCCATTAACCACCTGATGCAACCTGTCAGATTGAACAATACCCAGTTCGATTGTTCCCGATATAACGTTATCAATATTATAGACAGAGCCTGATGTCGATTTAACGTTCAATCGTAATCCTGTTTCACTGCTGCGTTTGTTTACAATACGTGAAATAGCACCGCCTGTAAGATAGTACAGACCAGTGATATCTCCAGTTCCAATGGTCAAATAAGTATGTTCTTCACAATATGGTATTTTGGTGAATACCATCGTTATCACACATATAATAAATAATATTTTTTTCATTTTTTAATGATCCATTTTTTTTAGGTCCTCATCTCGATAGATATGAACATCACGTTGAGGAAATGGGATAACAATATTATTTTCTCTAAATTGTCGATCAATTTCAAATCGAATATCAGTGCGTGTAGAAACACTGTAATCCACATGAACCCAAATCCGAAGTTCAAACATCAACGCACTGTCAGCAAAATCAGTAAAAACAACATCAGGCCCAGGATTTCGGTACACTCGGGGGTGTTTGTTCGCAATATCCAACAGGATTTCTTTTACCTTGTGAATATCAGATCCATAAGCCACCCCAATTGCAATGGTGCGTCTAATTTTTGGATCTTTGAAACTCCAATTTGTCAATCTACTGCTGATAAATTCGGAATTGGGTATGATCAATGCAGCATTGTCAACACTTTTAACAACAGTTGAGCGCACATTAATTTTTTCCACACTTCCCCATGTGCCATTGATTTCAACCCAATCTCCCACCTGTATGGGGCGCTCAAATAGCAATATCAAGCCACTGATAAAATTATTAAAGATATTCTGAAGACCAAATCCAAGCCCGATTCCCAATGCGCCAAAGGCGACTGTCAATGATGTTGTACTGATTCCAATGGCATTGAGCGCAATAATTGTTCCAAATATCCAGAATGAATATGATGTGATTGTCGAAATTGTCTCTTGTATTCCCTTAGCCATGCCACTATTGGCCAGCATTTTTTTCAAAATGGTTGATCGCCAAATTTTGACAATCATATGCGTGAAAATAAGTATTAAGAATGAATACACAAAACCTGGCAGGCTGATTTGCATACCTCCAAGAGGTATGGGATGATTCAGTACCCGACATAAATCAATAATTGTTTGTACAGTTACGCCCCATGCAAGAAGTATAGAAATGACTGTTATCAGACCCCACAGAAGATAAGATATTCGAATAAATGTCCATTTGATTGTTTGACGTGTATTTTGTTGTGTTCCCTCAGATGACTCAAGTGTTATCATGTTAATGTTCAGTTCATTAATCAGCATAAATATGAGTATGGACCACAGAAAAACAATGGCTAAACGTGCCCATGACAGCTGCCAATATATTGATAATTCCGAAAAACCAATTAATTCCATTAACAGGCTGGCGCAAAAAATGGAATTCATACTGATTGCAAGAATTCGATAGCGGATAAGTTGTAGTCGGTTTTTATGAAGATCTATTTCGTTGGTTTTAAAAAATATTCTCCAGGCAATGACGACAGTTGTGAGTAAACCCATTTCAAATATAATTCTTAATAAGTTTAAGATCAGTCCGGATCCATCAAGGCTGAAATAGACGATCATATAGATAATGAATGTCAGACGTACTGTAAAAATAAAGAAAAATATTTTATTATAATTCGGGTTTGAAATCTGATTATTGTGTTTTCCCCAATATTGAACTGAATCGAGAATCCATCGTGTAAAGAGCCACATCATCATTATATTTTTTGTAAATGAGACTGCAATGATGGGTGAATACAGCAAGTATTCCACAAGAATAAGCAATATTGTTGTTCCAATGATTAAAAAAGATTTTGTAAGTAAATAAAAAACAAAGTTGCACCAGTAAAAACGATCTGAAGATGGGTATTTTATGATGAGCCGCTGAAACAGATTTTTCAATTGGAACAGAATTCCCCATATGAAAATAAAAACAATCAGTGAGGTATATAAAAAAATTCCATATGTTTGCCAGAGTTCACTATGATAGGAAATCCAGAAATGACTAAAAAAGAGATATTTCCATTTTAAAACAAAGGCGTTAAATTCTGCTTGAATCTGTTGATACACAGATATTTCTGAATCAAATGTTCTTCTTTGAAATAATGCTTTGGTTCGCTTTTCGTTAATAAATGAATGGAGTCGGGACTTAAATTCTTGAAACGCCTGTTTTATCCCAGAATAATTCTTCGATTGTTCTAAATAAATGACTCTGATTTTATTCAATAAAGAAAGTTTATCTTCTAATATTAATGTCAATGTTTCAAGATTTTCTACGAGTATTTCAGGAACAGTTAATTTCTCACCTGTTTTCTCAATGGATATTTCTGATAATTGCTTTTTATTGATCTCATGTCTTTCAGATGTCTGGGTATACAATTTATTAATAGCATTTAATTGTACCTTAAAAATATCCGCCTGTTCATCAATTTCATGAATCACTGCATTTGTAACAATGTAAGTACGTTCAAGTTCTTTTACCTGAGCGTTCTCCATCGCCAGAATATTGGTATAAGAAGATAACTTTATTTTATATTCATTGTAGGATTTTTCATTTGTATCCTGGTTTGTTACCGCTTCCTTAAACGCTATTTTGAGTTCTTTTAAACTCTTTTTTTCTTCCTGAATGGTATTTTCAATTGACTTACAGAGATCTATATATTGAATTTGATTCTTAAAATTTTGAATGCCTGTTTGGCCATTTGCTGGTGAAACATCTGAAAGCAATTCACCTTTGATGTCCTGTTTATTGTTCTGGGCGTAAGCATTGATACACCCAAAAATAAGAATCATCAGAGAAGTTAAGATACATATTTTTTTCAAAATAACCCCTTTATTTGTTTGTTAATTGTCATCTCCAGCATACTAAGAATTGATTTTTTGCGCATAGGTCTATTCGTTTTGGTATTTTTCAATAACCGAGAAAAACAGTTGTTTGAAATGAGCATCTTATTTTCCCAGTAATCCTTACCATAAATTACAATTACATTTTTTTCAAGCCTAAAGAAGACATTTCGAGAAACACACCCCTAATATAAAATTAATACTTGTATTATAGATATATCAATGGTATTTGTTCATTATAATGAATAAAATCAATATGGACAAATACGAATGATACAAAATTGTATTATACAAAATAAACATGAAAAAGAAGACCTACTAAAAGATACATTCGTTCCGAGAGAAAAACTCAACCAGGCACTGGCAGAAATGGAACACTCACAAATTAAGGTTATTTTAGGACCCAGGCGCTCAGGGAAATCTGTATTTTGTTTTTTATTGTTAAAGGACAAAACATTTGCATATGTCAACTTTGATGATGAAAATTTACTCAAAGTCAAAAATTATGACCGAATTCTTGAATCAATATTTGAGGTTTATGGATCTGTTGAATATTTTTTTTTCGATGAAATTCAAAACCTTGATCAATGGGAACTTTTTGTAAACAAGCTCAAGCGGCGTAAGTACAAAATGATATTAACCGGCTCAAATGCAAATTTACTGTCTCAGGAATTGGCATCTGCATTAACTGGTCGATATCTATCATTTGAGATTTTTCCTTTCAGCTTGAAAGAATTCCTCAATAGCACGAATGAGGCTATTTCCAGTGAAGACATTGCAATACCTGAAAAGAAAGGCTTGCTTTTAAAAAAAGCTGCGCAATATCTAGTTACCGGGGGATATCCTGAAATTGTTGTTGATGGCTTAAATCCAAAAACGTATTTAGGAACCTTGTTTGATGCCATATTGTTCAAGGATATTGTGATGCGATATCAAGTTCGGCATCCGCATATGCTCAACGAACTTGCACAGTGGTTCATAACGAATTTTACCTCAGAATATACATATTCACGCCTTCGAAAACACTTGAATTTCTCAAGCGTTTTGACAGTCGAAAAATATGTGGGCTACTTGGAAAATGCGTACCTGTTTTTTTCCTTACGAAAGTTTTCTGCCAAATTAAAAGAGCAGATAAAATCTCCACGAAAAATTTACCTGATTGATAATGGTTTCATATATGCACGTGCCTTTCAACTTTCAAAAAATTATGGACGCTTGCTTGAAAACTGTGTATTGCTGGAATTATTGCGACGAGGTAACTGTCTCAACACGCATTTGTTTTATTATAAAACCTCAAATAACAAAGAAATTGACTTTGTGATTAAAACCAGCGAAGGCATTCAGGTGTTATATCAGGTTGCATATTCAATTAGTGATGATCAAACAAAAGAACGTGAAACAAGGGCATTAATTGGCGCATCAAAAGAACTTCATTGTTCACGTTTATGCATCATTACCTGGGATACTGAGGATCAAATCATTCATAATAATCAGTGCATTCACGTATTTCCATTTTGGAAATGGGCGTTGAAGATGGTGTCTGAATATGACTAAGGAATGTTCGAAAAATAAGTTTCTCATTTTACAGCCCGATGTAGGGGCGAACCTATGGGACGCTCTGCGTTCCCTGCACTCGTTTTCCCGGTTGTTCAACACAAAAGATAGTGCACAAAGCGTTTGAACATAACAATGTACAATCTCGACAATTGCAAGAACAGCGTAGAGCTATAGCCGGCTTTAGCCCTACGCTGTTCTTGCACAAAGATATTGTCAATGTGTTATCATTATTTATTTTAAACAGATTTAGAGAGCTCTCAGTAAAGGAGGTAAAAGAAATGTTAAATTTTGATTTATCAGCAACAAGAGCGGGAATCGAATTAATTGGAATGGGTGAAAAAAGGGGTGAAAAAAGGGGTGAAAAAAAGGGTGAAAAAAAGGGTGAAAAAAAGGGTAAAAAAGAAGGGCAAAGACATTTTCTCATTATGACCTTAAAAGATCGCTTTGGTAAATTGTCTAAACAGTTTGAA
>Ga0272440_1000143_pt1 | contig 59414 bp, 46 predicted proteins | sample SSMMMBAug17_FD_192440 | JGI IMG/M metagenome (GOLD analysis project Ga0272440, IMG submission 192440) | Marine sediment archaeal communities from Little Sippewissett salt marsh, Falmouth, MA, United States - SSM-MMB-Aug17 | ecosystem: Environmental > Aquatic > Marine > Wetlands > Sediment ... | reverse complement strand
TTGCCAGGTCTAAATCAGGAAGATTTAATAGATCAAAGTTAGAATAATTTATTGAACCTGCAGAATAATCATAGCCATAGCCTAACCAGCCAGTACCATGACCAAAAAGTGATAGGATATAATGATCTGCAGGAAAGTTTGTAATTGCCCATACGACAAAATCAACGAGATTATCAGGATCACCGGTGTTAATTTCAGTATCACCGGTAGTGGCGTCAACCGCACTGTGAATGGATTTTTGTTGTATGCCAGCATTGTCAAACCCATCAGGCAAAGGACGTCCAAGATTTGCTATTAATTGATCCAGAGTGAATGTATCAAGATCATCTTGATTTCCATTCTCCAGTTTGGCAACCCATTTAGCAAATTCATACTCTCCCATTGTTTTAGAACTTAAATGATTTTTCATATAGTCAATGGCATCTTGTTGTTGAACACGAAAATCATTGCCTGATGAAGTCCCTGTCTTTTTTTGGACATAAAATCGTCGCGCATCAGTCCAATTGCCATAGGCCTTGTTCCAATAATGGGTAGTTTCATATTGGGACCTGTCATATTGCACAACCACATGAACATTATCGGAGCTGCCAACAGACTGTAATTTCATCAAATCATAAATGCCGAATGCATCAACAGATTCATCACCAGCCATATACTCAATAAATGTCCATTTTGCTTTTGGTCTGGGTAGCTCCAACTCTTTTGATGCTGGTTTTTCAGGTGTTTTCTGAGGTGGAATCAAATCTGATTCGTCGTTATCATTACTGGAACATGAACAGAGCAATAATAACCCCAAACAAATCATTAAAAATAACACGCTTTTGTTCTTAAGTTTGAACATTTTCATCTAAAACCTCCTTTAGTTAAGTTAAAATAAAAACATCATGGTAATGACCTTGAAATAGTAAGAATTGAATCGCTATAACAATCAATATCCCCCCATTTCTATATATGGAAAGTCAATGACATTGGGTGTGACCTGAATTAAAAAAATTGTTAATATATTATCGTCCAACTTTGGTTTTTCCTGGCATAGATGCTGTCTTCACCTTCACACGCTCCAGGGAGGGCTGGATACATTTTGGACGCTAAAGCGTCCTGGGATACAAATATGCTCATAAGCGCATTTCTCGTGTATGCGATGCATGCGCATCGCAGTATGTATGCATTTTACCACTGGAGTGTGGGAACGTGAAGGAAATAAAAATGTCAGAAAAAAGCAAAGTTAGACGATAATACATATAGATATCAGGCCTCCATTGACTTGTTTGGTTATATTTATGATGTCGTGCTGCTTTAAAAAACTCAGAAAATATTAACACAGACGACGCTTGCGCGTCACGATATATGTTCCCCTCCTTGAGCGTGTGAACGCAGGGAGGCTTATCATATCTAAGAGAGTTATTGTTAGATTGATTTTGTTTGATTTTGTTTGATGAGATTGTTTTGCTTTGTTTTGCAATACTATTGGCAGGTAAAGCGTATATGATCAATACCAGTAACAATAATAATATTTGTTTCATTCACCGACTCCTAATGTAAGCATAGCATAATTGTAGAATTAGAAAACTTGTTTAAGCTAACGTCTAACTTTACTTGTTAATGGCATTATTGATACCAAACCAAAGTTAGAAAGAGACAAGCGGAAAATCGTGAACATGATCCAATGAATACGTTGGGTTTGCCAGTCATTCTCGACAGACAAATCTTTATGGTTACCAGATGCTAAAGCATCCAGATATTTATTCCAACACCGGATCATGGGACCGATTGCCAAACTTTATTTATCTTGTTTAATTATAGTTGTAATGTTGCTTCTTTCAGGTATCTAAATTATTTTTTATTTTAAATACCAATACAACTCATTATTGTCAAGTATTAAAAAGTCTGTCTTGATAAAAAAACTTGTAATACATCTAATACTAGTGTACTATGTTGATATTTTGATTATTAATGATAAAAAGAACATTCGGAAAAAGAAACTCATTGTTGGAATCACAAATCTACTCTTGCGAGTTGCCTGACGATTCACAATGAAGAACTTATTTTCCGAAAATTCCTTTTTCTTTAGGAGATACTATGAATATTACTCATGTTGGGGTTATTGGCGCAGGTGTGATGGGAAAAGGTGTTGCCCAAAATCTTGCACAGACTAAACATAAAGTCGTTTTAATAGACATTTCAGAAGATATTCTGGAAAAGGCAAAGTCTGATATTACAAACAATCTTCGATTCCAAGGATTCTTCAATAAATCCAAACAGGTAGAGAATTACGAGGACATTGTTGAAAATATTCAGTTGACCACTGATTATTCGAAACTTTCGGATGTCGATTTTGTTATTGAAAATGTCGTAGAAAAATGGCCGATTAAAGAACAGGTATATCAAGATCTGGATAAAATTTGTAAAACAGACTGTATATTTGCATGTAATACTTCCGCCATATCAATAACACGTGTTGGTTCTGCTACCAATAGACCTTCACTGGTTATCGGCACACATTTCATGAATCCGGTTCCTTTAAAAGCAATGGTTGAAGTTATTCGCGGGTTTCATACTTCAGAAGACACCATTGAATCAACAAAAAAGCTATTACAACAAATGGATAAAGAATGTGTGGTAGTCAATGATATGCCTGGTTTTGTTTCAAACAGGGTTTTAATGCTGACTGTGAATGAAGCGATCTTTCTGGTAATGGATAATGTTGCATCAGCAGAAGATGTAGATAAAATTTTTCGATCCTGCTTTGGCCATAAAATGGGACCACTTGAAACAGCTGATTTGATTGGCCTGGATACGATATTATACTCACTGGATGTTTTATATGAAAGCTATAATGACCCCAAATTTAGACCCTGTCCTTTATTAAAAAAGATGGTGGATGCTGGATTATATGGTCAAAAAAATGGAAAGGGATTTTATTCTTATGGAAAGTAGTAAAATTAAGCAAAAAATCAAGGAATTTCTTGAAAAATATATTAAAAATGTTGATCTTAGCGAGGATAAAGACATTTTTCAATCACGACTTGTAAATTCACTTTTTGCCATGCAACTGGTTCTTTTTATTGAAAAAGAATTCAACATAAAGGTTGAAAATGAAGATCTTGATTTAACCAATTTCAATTCAATAATTGCCATTGCAGCTTTTATTGAAAGAAAGCAGAACAATGAGAATTGAACGAACTGACGAACAAAAAAAGTATCAAGAAACCTTCAAATCGTTTATTGATAAAGAAATCTTTCCATATGCTGATGCATTTGACAAAAACGAATATATACCCAAAGAGACGATTCAAAAAATTTCAGCGCAAGGTTGGTTTGGTGCAACAATTCCAAAAACATCTGGAGGTATTGAGCTGGACACAATAAGTTGGGGACTACTTTGCAAAGAAATTGGTCGTGCCAGTTCTTCATTATTAAGCCTTGTGACAGTTCATTACATGGTGTGTCAGGCAATTTATAAATGGGGAACTGATACTCAAAAACAGTTTTGGCTTCCAAAGCTCGCAAAAGGAGAAAAAATTGCCGCCTTTGCCTTAACTGAACCAGACATTGGCAGTGATGCTAAAAATGTTGGCACATCGGCAACTTATATAGATGGTTCCTTTGAGCTCAATGGCAGTAAAAAGTGGATTTCATGTGGACAGATCGCAGATGTTTTTTTAATTATTGCCCAATCTGATGGCCAACCTTGTGCTTTCATTGTTGAAAAAAATACCCCTGGTTTCGAAATTTTACCAATAAACGATATGCTTGGTTTTAGAGCGGCAATGCTGGCGGAAATTCATATGAAAGGGTGTATTGTTTCTGAACATAACCTGATTGGCAAAGTTGGCTTTGGTTTTTCCCATGTCGCTGGTGCTGCTCTTGATTCGGGGAGATACACAATTGCATGGGGATGTATCGGATTAGGACAGGCATGTAAAGAAGCATCTATTAATTATGCGACACAACGAAAGCAGTTTGGTACATATCTGAAAGATCATCAACTAATTCAACAAATGATTGCTGATATGATTACCAATCTTGAAGCTGCTAAACTACTATGTTATAAGGCCGGCTATTTACAAAGCATTAGAGATCCTCAAATGATAATGGCAACGTCTATCGCAAAATACTTTGCTGCTAAAATGGTAGCAAAAGTTTCTTCTGATGCCGTTCAAATACATGGGGCGAATGGCTGCAGCAGTAATTATCCAGTACAGCGTTATATGCGAGATGCCAAAATTATGGAAATTATTGAGGGAAGTAATCAGATGCAGCAATCCTTGATTGCAAAATATGAATTTATGGGGATTTAAAAAATATTTGAGTGCATACCTTTTACAAGTAATATATGGAGAAAACATGTCTCAAAAAGAACTTCAAAAAATAAAATGTGTTGTTTGGGATTTAGATAACACAATATGGGATGGGGTATTATTAGAAGACGATAAGGTCGTCTTAAAACCGGGCATTCTGGATATAATCAAAAAGCTTGATGAGCGTGGCATCTTGCAATCCATTGCCAGCAAAAATGAATATAAGTTAGCAATGAATACTCTCAAATCCTTTGGGATTCAAGAGTACTTTTTATACCCTCAAATTCACTGGAGCGCTAAAGCGCATTCAGTTGAGCAAATTCAAAAATCAATTAATATTGGTTTTGATACGATGGCTTTTATTGATGATCAGCCTTTTGAAAGAGAAGAAGTCAAGCATTCTCATCCTGAAATATTGTGTATTGATGCGGTTGATATACATAGAATCCTGGATATGCCTGAAATGAATCCACGTTTTATTACTGGAGAATCTGCCATTCGCAGACAACTCTATATGAGTGATATTAAACGTCAGGAAATTGAAAAGGAGTTTGTTGGGCCCCAAGAGGACTTTCTGGCAACTCTAAATATGGTGCTTTCCATTTCTCCTGCTGTAGAAGACGATTTGAAACGTGCTGAAGAATTAACCATGCGAACGAACCAGTTAAACACCACTGGCTATACCTATTCCTACGATGACCTGAATGCCATTCGACAATCTGATGATTATATCCTGCTCGTTGCATCTTTGGATGATCGATATGGAACCTATGGAAAAATTGGTCTTGTTCTAATTAAAGTTTTTGAAAATATCTGGAATATTAAACTACTTCTTATGTCATGTCGCGTCATGTCAAGAGGCGTTGGCAGTATTATGATTAACTATATCAGGAAAGCAGCAAAACAAAGAAATATAAAACTTCGGGCTGAAATGGTCTCCACAGATAGAAACCGCATGATGTATATGACATACAAATTTTCAGGCTTTAAAGAAATTGAACAAAAAGATAATTTTACTTTATTTGAAAACGACCTTTCAGACATTCCTGAATACCCGGATTATGTCCAAATTGTTTAAAAATACCAAAAAACGAGTCAGACAAGTCAGTATGCCTGACTGACTTAAGTTCAGACAACGATTCCCCCAAAATGAAAACATATGTCTGCTTAATAAAATCCTTGATCAGGAAACAAGCGGCTGTTGAATAAATATACCTTGATTTATTTTCTGAAAATGCTAAAGAGGGTGCAGACACTAAATTTGAAAAGTATTCCAACTAGGGAGCCATTCTGATTTTTCAATTTGCGTGTGCAAGACAAAAGATAACTGAAAAATAATAATAGCACGAATATTGCATATTTCAATATAGATATTTCAACTTATAATAATTTCAGTTATATAAACTGAGAAAGAAGGTGATATGAAAGAAAAAGATCAGACAACACAAACTGACAAACCGAAAACAATTGATGAAAGTCAAAATCCATTCCTTCAAGCCAATGTGACTTGCCCAATTTGTGGTATGGATCATGAACAAACCAAATTAAAATCCCACCTTTTTATTGAACAGGGGCGTGACATTGATCTTAAACCCCTGACCATACTTCGCAAAAAAAAGGGGCTTGGGCATATTCATCCGGCAGTATTTTTTATGTGGCACTGTCCATATTGTCATTTTACAGCAGCCCGATCAGAATATGAAGATCCCATAAAAGACAGCGCTATACGTCCTGAAAAACTGAAAAAGGCCATTGTCTTATCTTACAAAAATGACCCAGCCATCAAAAAAGTTTTCGACCTTTTAACACCATCAGAATACGACGAAAACATGACTTTTTACCATGCGGTTCAACTGTATCTGTTGGCTATCTACCAAATGCAGTTAGTGGATGATTTTGTGAATAAAGAGCCAATAAATATTGGTCGTTATGCACTTCGACTCGCCTGGCTATATCGTGATATCAATGCCAGTGAAAAGTTAAAAAACAAACATGCTGCTGAAATTCAATCGTTAATCCATTCTATAATGGAATACTGGCCTGAAGTCCCTGGTAATGAAGAGTTGGCTTTACAAATGTCAATCGCATTTTATGAAACCACTTTAACAGCTACTACAACCATACAGAGTGATCAAGCAGAAGTTGATTTGGTTTTATTAATATCAAGGATCTATTTAAAACTCAATGAAATGGCCGATGCCAGAAAATACCTTGAGCGAGCACGCGAGCTGCTTCGTCACTTTGAGGAAAATCGAAAAAAAATGCGTCGCATTCCTGATGATAACCCCAAAAAGCCCACTATTGGGGAAATGTCTCAAATGGCTGCTGATGCCAGAAAAATGAGACGTTATATTGATGAAGTTCAGGGGTTGATGGATGATATGCGCCAGGATCAAATGGATGATGAAATTGCCCGTGCACAAAAATGTATTGATAAATCAGGCCTGAAAAAGAATAATGCCATTCGTGATTTCTTGAAAAAAGAAGACTTTTCTCCAAAAGTAATTAACAAAGTAGCGCCTGAACCCAAAAAGAAAGGTTTTTTGGGATTTTTTCGATAGTGCTTAATAAATGATGTCAAACAAGATTCCCATACTCGCAATGACCAGTGATGATCTTACCCAACGATTGAACCAACAGTTTTGCAAAGGTAAATATCACGCAAAAGCAATCATGCGTGAAATATATTTGCATGGCAATTGGGATTTGTCTGAAGTTGATGCCTTTTCTCTTTCGGGTTCTCTGGCCGGGGAAATTACGAAAGCTATTGATATTCTTACGCTTCCGATTGAAAAAAAACAAGTCGATGGTAATGTGATCAAATGGACCGGCCGCCTGACTGATGGCAATTGTATTGAATCAGTGATTATCCCAATGTTACATCATCACACACTTTGTATATCTTCGCAGGTGGGATGTCGAATGGGATGTCGATTTTGTCAGACAGGTCAAATGGGATTTGTCAGACAGTTGACTGCTGAAGAAATTGTCGCTCAAGTGTATACGTCAATTTTTTATTTAAATGCAATCATTCGCAATATTGTTTTCATGGGGATGGGTGAACCGCTGGATAATATTGAGGCTGTTATACAGGCAATCAAGGTACTCACTGATCCTCATGGTTTTAATTTTCCTAAAAAATACATCACCTTGTCCACAGCCGGTCATGTGCCCGGCATTCAAAAACTGGCAAAATGTGGGCTAAAAGCCATGCACCTGGCAATATCAATCAATGCAGCCAATGATTTCCTGAGAAATCAACTCATGCCTATCAACCGAAAATACCCATTACAAATGCTTCAGGACTGCCTTGTAAACTATCCATTAAAATCCAAAGGTGTTTTATTTATTGAGTATGTTTTAATCAAAGGCATCAATGATAGGCAGACTGATGTCGATCAACTGGCGGATTTTGTTGCACCTTTGCGAGTAAGAGTGAATGTTATTCCTTATAATGCCCAAAAAAATGCCATTTTCAAAACACCATCACCCGAAGAATTTGACCAATTTTGCAATGGCTTGATCCAAAAAAAAATATATGTGCGTAAACGCGCAACAAAGGGGCAGGGTGTAATGGCAGCTTGCGGCCAACTTGGCGTTGGCTAACCATTATCTGGAAGAATTAAAATCTGGCCAGGATATAATGTCGTATGCCTTGAAAGATTGTTTTCCTGCAAAATCCGATTCACTGAAACGCCTGTTTTTTTAGATATTCGGCCCAAATAATCTCCTTGTTTTACACGATAGGTACGACTGTTTGTACCAGGAATCGTTAATACCTGTCCTGGATAGATCCTGCTTCTTTGATGAAGACCATTTGCCCTGGCGATATCTTTAACAGAAACACCTGTTCGACTGGCAATTTTTCCAAGATAATCCCCCTTTTTAACCCGATATTTTTTTCCAGAAACATAAGACTTTGTACTTGGAATTTTTAATCGCTGCCCTGGATAAATTCGGGCATTCAATCGCATATTGTTCGCTCTGGCAATTTCGCGTGATGACACACCGGTTCGTTTTGCAATAATATCCAGACAATCGCCAGATCGCACGCGGTATGTTGTGGTGGCATTATATTTGGGGCGATAGCTGGAATAATGGCCTTTAGAACTTGTTGTGGGGATATACAGTCTTTGTCCCGGGTGTATGCGAGAGTTTAAGCGCATATTATTGGCACGTGCTATCGTTTTTGCTGAAACCCCTGTTTTTTTTGCAATCTTTCCTAAATAATCTCCCCGACGCACTGTATAGGTCATCATCAATGGCTTGGTGCTTTTGTATTTGGATGGTATTTGTTTCAAGCCATACTGGATTGACGACAAAGACATGTGGCCTGGAAAAAAAATGCGTGTCCCCTTGGGAATGTGACGATTGTAACGAAATATACTGGATCGTATTGCTGGATTGAGTTGTTTGAAAACCTTTTTTGAAACATTCAAATAATCGCATAATACGTTTACTCGAATATAATGGGATAAGGTGACTTTTTTGCGCTTGAGGGGCGGCATAAAGCGAACATTTGAGAAATATTTTTTGTAATTGGGATCAATATCTGTCACTGCAATAAAACAACTGTAAAAATTTTTGGATGCAAAGCGGAAAGAGCGACTTTTATGATGCTTGATAATCAAAGAAATATCGCGGGAGCCTGTTCTTCGTACAGCTCGTTTCATGCCCAGCAGACCATGATTGTATGCTGTGATAGCCAGGGGCCAGGAATTGAGTTTAGTGTAGTTATGTCGAAGTAATTTTGCTGCAGCAATGGTGGATAATATTGGGTCACGACGTTCATCAACCGCTGAATTGATATTCAAGTACAGGCGTCCTGTGGATGTTATAAACTGCCATAAACCAGATGCACCAGCCTTTGATCGGGCATTTGGATTAAATGATGACTCCACATGGGGTAAGTATGCCAGTTCTGGTGGCACATTGTATTTTTTTAAAATTCGGCGGATGTCATCAATATATTGCCCGGATCGTTCCAGCCCTTTTAGAAAACGTTCCCGCTGACCGCGTTGAAAACGAATCCTGCGATATGCTCTTTTTAATGCGTGTCTGGGGGCATAATGTGCGTATAGATCTGCAATTCGCTGCTCCTCAAAGGACCATTTTTCAGGTGATCGCTGGATAACATGATTGAGGTATTGTTTAATTTTTTGCTTTTCTCTTTTAATATATCGAGATAGGGAACGTCCATGTCGTTTGCCAACATAAATCTTTTTAAAAATGACCAGGGGATATTCACTGTCATGGAGCAAACCTTCTTTTAATGACACATCTGTGTATATTTTTTTCCAAAAAGTGATATTGTCTCTTAGAGATGGGGGTTCTGGGAAATACTGGCTGGCAAAAACTGTTGCCGATAAAAAGAATATCCCAAGTAATATTAAGCATATTTTGTGTTTCATAATATCCTTATCACTTTGATTGATAACAACATGGCATGGCTAAAAAAAATATTGTTTTGATACACCATAACATGGCTAATAATTAATTTTGTTTAATCAAGTCCTTGAAGGGCATTAATATTTGCCACCATGTCAATATCCAGTAAAATCTTGACATTGCCCTCAATATTGGCCAGCCCCAAAATAAATTCAGTATCCACTTTTGTTCCAAAGGTTGGGGGTTCATCAATGTTTTCTTCTGTGACATTTAGCACTTCATTTACCGAATCCACGACATTCCCCACCTGAATCAATTCCTCATCAGCATATATTTCAACAACAATAATACAGGTTCGGTCTGAATATTCAATTTCTGGCATATTGAACCGAATACGCAAATCCATTACTGGAATTACTTTACCCCTCAAATTCACAACGCCTTTAACATAATGTGGGGTATGAGGCACTGGTGTTATATTTAACATCTGTGTAATCTCTTTGATCTTGATAATTGCGATACCATATTCTTCATCTTCTAAAGAAAAAGTCAGATATTTGCCTTGATGAACACTTGTTGATATTTGGTCATTTTCATTCATGTTTACCTCCATTCAAATGATAGTCGGATCGGACTGCCATTTGTGCAAATGGGTCAATTTTTTTTCAAAGGTTTCTTATTTTACCAGGCAATAACTAATCTAACAAATATATAGTAAATCCGCAATGGGTCAATCAGGTTATTAACCCTTTATATTAATATAAAAAACATCAAAAGTCAAAAGCTGATTTATACTGATTGTTGAAAACTAGTAAATTATTCAAAAATGTCAGCAGATTAAATCAGAGAATTTTTTTTATTCAGGCGGGAGATTTCCAGATTTGAATATTTTTTTTAAACGGGCGTATCCAATTGATGGGGGACAAAGCAGTTCTTGTATATTTTTTGAGCCTATGTCCGAAAATGAATGTAGGGGCGAACACAAGGTTCGCCCCTACATTCGATCTCGACCATAGGTTTGATTCCGGTTTTTGCTTCCCCCATCCATTGGATACGCCCCCTACGAACTGAACAGGTGGCAGAGCCACCCAGGAAAACGTTCCCAGGCAGAGCCTGGGAACGAGCACCGGAGAGAGTTTGCCTTAACCTGACTGCTATGGGGCACAGCCGTGCGTCTCTACATTTATGATTTCACCAGTAACTTTATTACAATCTAACACATGTTTTAATCGAACAGGAACCAACTGATTTTTTTCATAATGCCCGGCAATCTCAACAGGAATGTAATTGCCAGTCAATCCTTGGGAATGATCTCTAAGAGATGACTCAATTAAAACCCATTGCTTTTGACCCATACAGGACTGCATAAACGCTTTTTTTTTTTGGATTCCCAACTCTCGAACAGCTTTAGCCCTTGCCTGGATTGTTTTGCTGTCAATGGGGGATGCCTGAGATGCAATACGAGTACCCGTCCGCATGGAAAAAGGAAACACATGAAAATAAGCAGCTGGTAAGCTTTTCAGCAATGACAGCGTGTTCTCAAATGCCGGATCATTTTCTGTTGGAAACCCCACAAGGACATCAATACCAATTGCCACGTCAGGGATTTGTTCATAAATCTGGCACACCAATTCCTGAAAAAAGTTTCGTGTATAGTGGCGATTCATTTGTTTTAATAGGGTGTTGTCACCACTTTGCAGCGGAATATGCAAATGATGACACATGTGTTTATTTTGTTGGAGAATTTGAATAAGTTCTTCAGTTATTTCAAGAGGTTCAATAGAACTTAATCGAATTCGGGGACATTCTGGTATGTGTATCAACGCTTTCAGCAGGTGGGATAAATGAATGGGCGGTGTGAAATCATGACCATATAGTCCCAGATGAATGCCCGATAAAATTATTTCCTGATAACCATTCTTTTTCAATGCCACAACCATATTGACAACATCAGGCAAAGGTAAGCTTCGGGCAGGTCCTCTAGCATAGGGAACAATGCAATAACTGCAAAAGGCATTACAGCCATCCTGTATTTTAATTGCCGGTCGCGATCTTTTTTGTAAATGTGTCAGTGGCATGTGATTATATGATCTATGCGCCAGTATGTTAGATATAAATTTTTGGGGATGATCAGGTTTCTGTTTCTTTGTCAGGTATTGATTGATTCGAAAGGGTAACTCATGTTTATAGGCATGACCGATAATCCAATGGACACCATCTATGGCCTGAATATCGTCTGAATTGATCTGGGCATGACATCCAGTAACAATTATTAAGGCATCAGGATGCTTACGAATGGTCTGGCGGATTAACTGTCGGGATTGCATTCCCGCCTTTTGTGTGACTGTGCAGGTATTGATAATTGCAAAGGATGCATTGATATTTCGCCATTCAAACCCATACTGTTGAAGGCCATTTGCAATGGCTTCAGATTCATATTGGTTGACTTTGCATCCCAGGGTTTTTATGATGAAAGTTTTTGTCACAACGCTTATACGCACTTTTTTTACTTGTGAAGCCCGGATAAAATTGCAGGCAACTCCAAAACAGAAATAACTTGAAAATGGGGTTCTGGTCCATCGTGATCCAATGGATCATTGTTGGGGTTTACCCATACAGTTGCGGCGAGGCCGGCATTAATGCCGCCCTGGATATCAGTATGCAAACGATCTCCCACCATAATCGCTTCTTGAGGTGAACAATCTGCCATGTCACAGGCTTTTTCAAAAATAGATGCATGTGGTTTTTCATGGGGTTCTTCACCACCCACAATGATATTTTGCCCAAAATAGTGATGAGCATTGCAGGCTGCTAATTTGGGCCGCTGAATGGTGGTATCACCATTGGTAATAATAATGCCAGTATATGTTTTCAGCAGATCGTTCAATAAGGTCTGAACACTGTGATCCAATACATAGAATGCCAATCGTTCGAAATGAAATGCATGATTAAGTTGTCTGGCAAGGTCTTCATGATCAATGTTTTGCTTTGAAAGTGCCTGTGTCCATAAGTCAATGCGCCAGGTATGAACATCAATACGTCCATCTGGATCAAAGGGTTGTTTTATCAATAATTGACGAAAGTCATGGATTAAATTGGGGGTATTGATAGTGTCAAGCTGTTTTCTGGCAATTGTTGCAAGAATTTCATATGTTCGCTTATCTGCTGTGGCGCAATCCACCAAAGTATGGTCCAGATCAAAAAAGATAGATTTTATGGTGTGATTTTTTTTATATTTCATATGGTTTCTATGGTTTTTGGGCATCGGCAATTCCCACTTCATCAAAGGTTTTTATCTCTGCAAGTACGCGAGTAGCAGCATCCATAATTTTCATACCAATTGCCGCGCCAGTGCCTTCACCCAGACGAAAATCAAGGTCAAGCACTGGATCCAGTTGAAGGTGGCTTAACATAAATTTGTGACCAATTTCTACAGATTGATGAGATGCAAACAGGTAATCCTTTGCAGTACCGCACAATTCCACAGCAAGAAGAGCGCCTGCTGTGGAAATTAAACCATCACAAATCACTGGAATTCGGTGCCTGGCAGCTCCCAAAACCAATCCACATAATCCCCCAATTTCAAAACCGCCAACCTTGTGAAGCACATCAATGGGATCCGATGGATCGGGTTGATGACTTTTCAGCGCAGCTTCGATAACCTGAACTTTTCGATTGAATCCCTGAGCATCAATACCAGTGCCTTTTCCAGTCAAGTCACGCACCGGGTACTCACTATAGCATGCAATAATTGCGGTTGATGGCGTTGTATTGCCAATTCCCATATCACCGGTTCCCAAAACATGAATGGGTTGTGCTTGATACAGTTCCTCAACTATTTCAATGCCAGCCTCAATACTGGCAATGGCCTGTTCTCTTGTCATGGCTGGAACTTTTGCAAAATTTTGGGTACCATTGGCAATTTTTTTGTGAAACAATGGCAGGTTTTTGTCAAAGGTGTAATTCACGCCCAAATCTGCAACCCGGACACTGGCACCCGCATCTTTTGCCAGTACATTAATTGATGCGCCGCCCTGAATAAAATTCATCACCATTTGTGGGGTGACATCCGATGGAAATCGACTGACAGCTTCTTCACAAATACCATGATCCCCTGCACAAACGATAATCATTTTATGGGTCAGACGAATATCCATTTTTTGAAAAATGCCGGCAAGCCTGGATGCCATGTATTCTATTTTTCCCAGGCTGCCATTGGGGCGGGCCTGATTGTCCAAATGTTCGCTGGCTTGTAACATGAAATCTATATCAATGGGATGAATGGATTGGATGGTTTGGTTGAGTCGGTTCATAATAATATATTCCTGTTTGAATTAAATAAATGAATTATTTTATACAAAAATTTTGGGTTGTCAATATTATTATGAATATTTTTCATATTTGGCAATCATTTCAACCCCACTTTACCCATCACCCCTTCAAGAATTTCATTAAACACCTCAAAGGGCATGGAAACATTGGTTGATGCCAGGTATGCTGAAAATTTAGTTGAAACATTTTGACCAGCATATGGATTGTATACTGGCTTGCTAAAATCGTTGGAATTCAGGTTAAAACTGCTGTCATTGGGGACATAAATTTCACCCTCTTGATATCGCAAATAGCCCAGGGCAAAATCAATATCAATACCTCGTGGCAGATTCAGTCCCAGGCCTGCGCCATAATAGTCAATGTCTGGTAATGACATGAGATCAAAAAGGTTATCATGACCACAAGTCTGGCGATCTTCATAACCTGCTCTTAAGGACAGCCAGTCAAGCAGTTTATATTCGATTCCTACGCTGTAATGCCAGGTATCATTAAAATTTTTGGTATACTCCAGCCGGGTGCCTCCGCCGGTATATCCCAATAATTTGAGAAGTCTGAGTGCTTGCAATTTTTGATCAAATTGCATGACGAATTTTTGTGTGGTGGACCAGTTGGCCCAATGGAGATCACACAAGAGTTTGAGGCGACGTATGGGCTTGAACATCACGCCCAACTGCACGCGTTGTGGAAACTGAAAATCTTCCATAACAACACGTCCGGTTTCGTCTTCAAGGGTTTCTGTACCAATATCAAAAATCATGGCAAAGGCTTCAACCAGGGAGGATCCACCCAGCCATTCCGAGACTTTTTTAAACTGGTCCGAGTAGGTAAACTTATAACGCCCTTCAAGGTTTAATTTGATGGGGCTTTGATAAACTGCACCAAAAGCCAGCCAATCTTTTGGCTCCCACAATACCCCCAGGTTGAAATGGGGTGTAAAGCTATCTCGCATTGTCAGTTCAGTGCTGGCAACCTGTTCAAATGGGCCAATTCCCCCGCCAAACATGGGAAAAAGATCCAGGGCATTGAAAGAATCTTCAAACCCTTCAGTGGCTTCAGCAATGACTTTGGTCATGGCCACCAGCTCATTGGGGGCACGGGCATCGGTCTGAAGTCCTAATGCTGTCATGCCGATACCAATTGACAGTCCGGCTGAAAGTTGATCATTAAATCGATAGCTGAATGTTGGAGATGCCAGAATGATATGCTGTAAGTAGACATTTTTACCTTGAAATCGAGCGGGATCATCATCTTCATGTGAAAGGCCACCTGCGTAAGGAGCATAAATTGTTGTGGCAAACGTCCAGGGAGATCCTGGCTCCCTGTATGAAATGCCTAAAGGGACAGGAGCAGCTAATGCGGGTAAATCTACCGGACCAATGCCAGGAAGAAAAATTCGGCCATTTTTGACCTTACCTGTTGAATATGACAGGGGGTCATCCTCTACTGCTGTAAATTCATTCATCAATTGAAAATCCGGGTCTGGTGTGAATTTATAAGTTCTTTGTATATGGGCAATGGCAAATCCCTGACTGATATATTTACCATCACGTAATTTACTCAATCCTGCTGGATTGTAATGAACCGACATATGTCCAGGTGGATCTGCTGTGCAGGTATTGGCCAATGAAATGGTTTTGGTATTTCCCAGTATTTGCTCCACAAATGTTGCATGACACGTCACTGTATGAAAAACAATGCCTGATACAAGCAATAAAACAAATTTATACATCCTTGACATGGGCACCTTCCTGTAATTAGATTGCTTTCTTGTTTGAAAAAATTTCAAATTCAAATGGAATTCTTACAGATAAAACAAAATCCTGGCTTGAATTTGTCAGTCCGATACCCAATTGTGTTGTCAATGAACGACGCGGAGAAAGATTCCATCGGGTTCCCATGTTTAACATTGAGCTTACTGAACTCCCACTGCTTGTTGATTCATTGTTTTTCCAATAATACGTAGACTTAAATTGATACGAATATTGATAGCTCATAAACATGGATACCTGATATGAAAAAGCATAACCAATGCCAGTGCTGATTCCCATTGTATCTCCAGGTTTTAGTTTTGTTAGAATCAATGTTGAATATCTCTGATTCAACTTTCTCACTGTGTGATTATAGCCCAAACTAACATTGGCAAATGCAACAATGGGATCCAGAGATTTATTCACAGACATTCCAGCATTAACTGAATAGAACCCATTTCCAGTAGACAAATCTTCATCAATAACAATTTTAAATGGACTTCTGCCAGAAGGCAAAACAATGTTTCCATAAAAAATGGGGGCTGGCCAATCACCGCCAGTTTTAAATGGCTGCCACTGCCCTCCCAGGGAAACATCCCCGATATCATTGACACTCAAGGACTCTGTGGTGCTGTTTTTATCATTTTTGTAAACCAATGGCAGGGTCAGGTTTACTGTTAAATTATCTAAAAGTGCATATTCAAATGACAATGCATTCTCAATGGTATGATTGCTTTGATGTTCCACCATTCCCCATTCAGCGATAACATCTGTTGAACTAAATGAGTATTTAACATTATCCTCCACAGACAAAATGCCTTTTCTTAATAATGTATATTGACGTCCGGCTGCAGATAAGATTTCTTTTTCTTTTTCAGTTTTTTCTTCTTGTGTCATCTCCAGACTCTTTCGTACTTCAGCTTCCTCCTTGAGTCGGGTCACTTCCTCCTGAAGTGTTTGAATTTGCTGATAAAGTGATTCAATATCTGGCCCGCTTTTACCCGCAGGCAATTGGGGTGATGATGACGATGACTCGTCTGGCAACGCCTCTTGTGCATTAATTGAACTACTAATAAATAGTAATATGCACATCATTGAAATGGCAAACAAATTTTTCATAATTTCTCCCTAATAATCACGAACACTGTCCGCTATAATTATTTGATTTAATTAGATATAAAAATAATTTGTTGAATAAACAACTTGCTGGTCATCAATAGGCATTGATTATTTTAGTTTTTATAAATTTGATGTTCCCCCTGAACATCATAAAGAATATCGCTTTGTCTTCGATTGATTGGTAAAGGAAGATCAAGGGTTCTTAGAAAGTCATAACTGGCATCTTCATCAATAAAACGAAGATCGGCTTCCTTTAAAACAAGGGCATTCAATGTCGGCTTCCCTTTGGGCGGATAGATTATAAATATGACATTGTTGTACCACATGCGCTGAAACTGATTTAATGAATAACTCGAATGCCCTCTCCAGGGATCTACTAAAAAAATATGACCTTTATGGATACCTTTTAATACAGTAAAATGTCGATAATTAAAAATTTTGATTGGGATGATGCCGGGTTGATCCAAATCTATTAGATCCTCAATTTTGGCTTTATATCCAACGCCTTTATAGCCCAATTTATTGACGAACTTTTTCATATCCAGGAGTGAAAATGCACGTCGTCGCTGGATTTTTTCAACATCCCCATAGTGCAGCATGCCCTGGATAACCTGTTTTTCATTCAGGTTTTCACCAAAATGATACTTCAGTAAAGTTGCCAGGGCAGATGATCCGCAACTGTAATCATATGCCTGCTTGATTAGCCGATCGCTTTGAAATTCGCTCAATGGTTTAATATGTTTTCGAAATTTTACATTGGGCGTGCCATCTATTGGTAAAATAAGCTCTTTTTCGGGTTTTTCCCGAATGGGAATAAATCCCGAAAAAAGGCTGACACCAATGATAAAAGCGATCACAACATGCATGTGTAACCTCCGTGTTTCTGTAATTTTTTTTGGTTTAAATTTCTTGTTTATTCAAAGTTTTATAAAAAAAATAAAAATACTATGATTTTCTGTGTAAGAATTTTGAAAATTTCGTGTCTATATATATAAGAGATCAAAAAATTGGTCTTTAAGAAAATAGCCTGATCTTTTCCTAAAAATTATCATTTTCCTCCTTACGAGGGGTAATATAAAAATATTTGTGTCAACAATGTGCCTCTATTTTTTATATGTGTTTTTTTTGGTGTTGATGAAACTCATATAACCTTACGATTGGGCTATTTTCTTTTTTCTTTGACAATCGACTTTATGCGTGGGAATGCAGTAAAAATTGTTTCGATAAAAAACGAGGATTACCAATTTCCCCAAAACTTAATAAAATAGAATTATTTGTTTTTTTACGAAACGTCTGAGATCTATAATAATGTCAGTCTTAATAAGCGATTTCCTAACAAGCTCATTACGAATAACACGGTTCAAGCAATGATAATCAAATCCATTGAACCTCAAGTGCATCAGTATCTCATATGAATGATTCATTGATGAAAACAAAGCCAGTGAAAAGGCAAAAAAAAAGCATATCTCCTCTTCTTTCCACTGACATGCGTTTTCATCCCAGAATTGCATATCCATTGTGCACCTGGCTACCTTTCATGTGAAGAAACGATGTTCTGCATTTCCACGCATGCAGTTGATTCTAATCAACCAACGTCTTTTCCTTGAATTAGCAACATTTATGCCACACAGTAATTGAATGATGGAATTAGCTTAGGAATACTTTGAAAATAATATCCTCACAGTAATTGAATGATGGAATTAACTTAGGAATACTTTGAAAATAATATCCTCATTTCATAGATCGTACAAAAGAGCAAGGACGCGTAGAGACGTAGCATGCTACGTCTCTACAGTACATTTACCTCAAAACGTACAATATCAATAATGGGGAAGTTATTGTTAGAGCATTCCTTATTCAATGGCGCCAGCCATTTGAAAAACAGGTAAATACATGGCCACAACGAGGCCACCAATGGTAAAGCCTAAGAAAGCAATCATGAGAGGTTCAATCATTGTGGTCATATTATCCACAGCCTGATCAACTTCATCATCATAGAAGTTAGCTATTTTTTCAAGCATGGAGTCAAGAGCGCCAGTTGACTCTCCAACACCGATCATCTGAACGACCATTGATGGAAAAACGCCGGATTCGGTCAAGGGTTCAACCATAGAAGAGCCTTCTTCGATACTACTGCGCACAGAATAGACCGCACTTTCAATGGTCCGATTGCCGGCAGTTTTAGCGACAATCTCGAGGGCATCCAGGATAGACACCCCACTGCCAAGCATGGTTGCGAGGGTTCTTGTAAACTTGGCAACAGAAACTTTACGAATCATCATGCCAACAACAGGTAGTTTTAGGAAAAGGTCGTCCATCAAGCGATTTCCAAAGTCAGTCTTATAAAAATAACGATATGCATAAACAAATCCAACTGTTCCCAAGATAATCCAAAGGATATTGTGGCAGGTGAAATCGCTGACATTGACAACAATTTGGGTGGGAAGTGGCAGGGCTTTTTCCATTCCAGTAAACATTTCTTCAAACACTGGAATGACAAAAACAAGAATAATGCCGATAACAATGGCAGAAATTCCCAAAACAATAATAGGATACATCATTGCGCCTTTGATTTTGGCTTTTAGTTTGGCTGCTTTTTCTAAATAACCAGACAGCCTGTTGAGAATTGTATCGAGAATGCCGCCAGACTCACCGGCTTCAATCATATTGACAAATAATTCATCAAAGGTGTTTGGAAATTCCCTGAGCGCATCTGCCAGGGTCGCCCCACCTTCAACACCTTCTTTAACTTTTTTTAGAATACGCTTAAATGTGCTGTTATCTGATTGAGAGTATAAAATTTCCAGACATTGCACCAGGGGTAATCCAGCATCAATCATTGTTGAAAACTGTCTGGCGAACATGATAACATCATTATTCGTCACTTTGGGTGGCAGCAAGTCTTTGGGTTGTTTTTTGATTTTAACAGGTGTCAGCCGCATGCGTTGAAGATGGCTGCGGACTGCCGCTTCATTATCTGCTTCGTGTTCACCTGTTTGAACTTTTCCTTTGCTGTCAGTGGCTTTCCAATCATAAATTGGCATGGTTTTGCCTCCAAATCCATATCCCTTAATTATCCTTAAAAACAGGCAATGCTATTTTAAAACACGCCCCTTTTCCCGCATTATTTTCAACCCATATGCAACCATCATGTTTGGTAATAATCTCTTTACAAATAGATAATCCCAGCCCCGTGCCTTTTTCCTCAGGCTTTGTTGTAAAAAATGGATCCCATATATTGTCCAAAATATCAGATGGAATCCCTGGCCCACTATCCTTTATTGCAACAACGATACTATTATTATCAACTGTTGTTGTGATATTCAGCTCACCGGAGTTTGACTCACTCATGGCATGAACCGCATTGGCAATCAGGTTGACTAACACCTGCTCAATTTGATGTGTATTGCCTAAAACCGGGGGCAATTCTTTTGCATAACTGGTTTTGACAGAAATATTGTATTTGAGTTGATTCTGGCATAACTGCAAGGCAACATTGATACAGGCATGAATATTCAGTTTTTCTTTTTGAGAATGTTCTTTTCGTGAAAATGAACCAATTCCCCGAACAATTTTCATAATTCGAAAGGTGCCATTTGAAATGCGATCTAAAGATTTATCAATTTTTTTGAAACTTGAACCAATGGTTTCATTTTGTCTGGGATCAAGCAAGAGTTTTTCTTGAATAAAATGACAAACCTTACGCCAATGTTTTGTAGCGACTTCGGTATTGGCAGCCACATATGTAATAGGGCTTGATATTTCATGTGTAATCCCAGCAGCCAGTGTTCCCAAAGTTGCCAGGCGATCTGCGTGAATCAATTGCTTTGCCCGAATTTCAGCAAGCTGTTCCATATGTGCTGCATATTTTTTGAGTTGATCATCAGACTCAACCAGTCGTTTTGCCACATTGAGATGACTTCGTAATTCAGCCGGTGAAAAAGGTTTGGACTGAAAATTATGAGCCCCATTTTCAAGAGCATACACAAGGTCTTCACGTTCTTTCTTGCTGGTCAACAAGATTGTGTAAATAAAGGGCAGGGTGTGATCATTCTGCAATTTTTTACAAATCTCAACACCATCCATTCCAGGCATCACCCAGTCTAAAATCGCTATTCTTGGGTTGGGTTTACTTTGAAGTATTGTCCATGCTTCGTTACCATCAATTGCCTCAATAACTTCATATCCCCATTCGCTAATATTTTTTTTGAGCATGTATCGGGTTGTTGGTCGATCGTCTGCTATCAGTACTTTTATCATTGTCTGATTCTTCTTGGAAATTAAGGTTTTATATTTATATATTTTAATACTTGACAATCATTGTTCTCAGGTATAGATGAATTAAGTCGTAATGACTGTCAAATAAAAATGCTTCGCGCATATTAATTGCAAGTTTCATCCCATTTTATAATATAAAAATGAAATAATGTCCAAAAATGATATGTTTTTTTGCATTGAAGTCCACGTTTTTTTTGCTTGACTTTTGACATTCCCCGAGCACCATACTTTTTAATCCACCACCTGTTGTCGATTGAAAATAAAGAAAATGGCATGATTATTGCTCAAAATACGACATAATATATATCAAAATTTGATAATTGGCGACATCATGCCCAAATATATAACGAATAACATGAAGTTATTCAAAAAAAATTCAGGTGAATCCATAAAATGAATCCACATGAAATATTAATCATTGATGGAAGCTCAACAGTCAGAATGATGACAAAAAAGGCGTTAAGCGCACTCAACGCAAACATCCATGAAGCATCTGATGGTAAAAAAGGGTTGGATATAGCTGTTTCCAGGCCATTTGATTTATACATTACTGATATTGATCTTCCCTCTTTGGATGGTGTCGAGTTGTGTAAGCATCTGAAAAAAAATAAACGCACCCAAACCATTCCAATATTGATGGTTTCTGATTTAATTTCTGAAGAAGATATGAGTCGTGGATTTGATGCTGGTGTTTCAGGTTATCTTTCAAAGCAGGAAATTCAATCACATCTGTTGACACTTGTTCAGGAGACAATTGAGCAATCAACTTTTCGTCATGCCCGCACAATTGAAGTGGTTGATGACTCGGGTACAATTCGTCGAATAGTTGGGAGCGGTTTATCTCAAATGGGATTTCAGGTGATTATTGCAGAAAATGGAAAAATGGGGCTGGAATATGCCAAAGAATTCAATCCTGACTTAATACTCAGTGATATTGACATGCCTGAAATGAATGGCTTTGAGTTTTGCAGAGCAATCAATGCAGATGATCAACTTTCACATATTCCCTTTGTTGTCATGAGTACCAACAGTGACAGAAGTCATATGAAACGCATTATGCAGCATGGCGCTGCAGCGTATATTGTGAAACCATTTATCATGGATCAGTTGGTGATACTCATTGAAAAGATTCTGTCCGACCACTTCATGCTACTGCAAAAGGAACGAGAAAAGTTCGAGTCTGAACGTAAACAGACCATTGCCAGTATCACCGGCCTTGTTACAGCCCTTGAAGCGCGAGATGCCTACACACGCGGACATTCAGAAGATGTTGCACGCATGGTTTCTGGCATGGTTGAACTTACAGGTGCAAGTTCAAGTGATGTTGATCGTGCCACCATTGGCGGTCGCCTTCACGATATTGGCAAAATTGGTATTCGTGATAATGTTCTGCTCAAACCTGGAAAACTGACCGATGAAGAATTTAATCAAATCAAAAAACATCCGGAAATTGGTGCAAAAATATTAAATACCATTCCCGGATTGAGTGATATTATACCCATTGTATTGTCCCACCATGAAAGAATTGATGGCAAAGGCTATCCACATGGCTTAAAAGGCATGCAAATCCCTGAATGGGCAAGAGTTACAGCAGTTGCAGATACATTCCATGCATTGACCAGTGATCGTCCCTATCGTGAGGGAATGCCCCTGGCAAAAGCGCTTCAAATTATCGATGATATCTCTGGTTCCCAATTATGTCCAGATTGTGTAAAACTCTTTTATCAGTGGCTGGATGAAGAACAGAAGTCTAAATAGCATGCTTCGTCTCTACCTCATTCAAGGAGTTGCCAAATGAAAACCATGTTGTCTCCAATATATAATATCAGTACCCACGCATTGCTTTCTGCATTTGCTTTTTGTTTTAACTATGTTCCTGGCTACAGACAATTGCTAAAAGATGGTCAGGGCCAATGGATTAATTTTTGTGTTGGCATTAAAACCCATGATAATTCTGTGGTTCAGGCCCTGACTTTTGATGAAGGTCATATATCGGTCTCCACTGTTATTCCCCATAATGCGGATGTTATTCTCAGTGCAAAAGATGCCACTGTCCTAAAAGATATGCTGATAATGCCACCCAATGAAATACTGATTATGACCCTTCGAAATCGTCTTGTTGCTCAGGGCAACCTTTCGTATCTGCAATTGTTCAATTATTATTTATCGACCCTGATGTATCATTTTCAGACAAGCGCACTTGAAAAAGCCCGACTGGCAGATCAAAAATATTGCAAATCATTGTTTGAAAACATTACTTTCAAAAAAAGAAATATTGGTCAAAAAAAGTCGGCTTTACGTGCGATTGCCAACAATGATAAAGGTGTCAAGTACCTGGATAATCCCTATCTTGCTGAATATGAAATAACGCAATTTCCCCGACTCCAACAAATGTTGGAAACTCATCATTCAAAAATGCCTGAAGTTTGCCCGGAGCGTCCACAGCTCTTGACTGAATGGTTTATGGAAAATGGCTTTGAAACAGATCACCATAACACCCCCTGGCATCCAGAATTAAGACAGGGGCATGCGTTCAAACACCTGATGAAAAATAAAGCAGCGATTATCTCACCCAATGACTTATTGCCTGGCACAACGACGTCTGTTTTACCCACTGGCGTGGTCATTTATCCAGATGCTCAGGGCGTAGCATTTTGGGCTGAACTGTTGATTTCTGATAAACGCCTGCTCAATCCATACAAGGTTTCTGATAACACCCGAGAAATCCTTCATAATGTGTTTCCTTTTTGGATCCATCGGAATTTTCGGGACTATCTGTATAAAACACATGGTGCCATTGAATCATTAACGATCAAAGAACGATGGGTGGCCTATTTTTGTTGGAAAACAGTAGGTATCTCTCATACCATTCCTGATTTCCCACGAATGCTGAATACCGGCACACTGAATCTCATTGACTGGATTCGCAATCGCATGACCCAATCAGATGTTTCACCAGATAAAGAAAAAACACTGCAGGCAATGATATTAACCCTTGAAGGTGTCAATGCCTATGCCAGGAATTTGTCTCAAAAGGCCAGACGACAGGCTGAGGCAATCAGTGATCCACAACGCAAAAAAGAACTGGAACGAATGGCTGCGGCTTGCGAACGTGTTCCGGCGCATCCAGCCAGTAATCTATATGAAGCGGTCTGCTGCTATTGGATTATATGGATTGCCCAGCATATGGAAAATACCAATACCGGTCATTCTCTGGGACGCATGGACCAATACCTTCAGCCTTTTTATGAATCTGATATGGCCTTGTTGAAAACATCATCAGACAAAAAAGCCTTTATCAAAAATACCATAGAATTGATAGCGGATTTATTCATGCGAATGACTGATCACCTGCCATTAATTCCTGATATTGGCAATTACCTTTTTGGAGGATCATCCTCAAATCAGGCAATCACATTGGGCGGGATTACACCCGATGGCACTGATGCTGTCAACGACATGACATATATTATCCTCAAAGTCACAGAAATGCTTGGCATTCGAGATCCCAATGTTAATGCACGGATTCATACTGAAAAAAATAGTGATACCTATATTCAACGCATTTGCGAAGTCAATCTCACAACCAGTGCCACGCCATCAATACATAATGATCAGGCCGTATTTAAAGCCCTTGAAAAACACAATTATCCCAATAAACACATGTACGACTATTCTGCCACTGGTTGTGTAGAGCCCACAATATCTGGACGTCATATGGGCCATACCGGTTGTATTCTGATGAACCTGGTGGCTGGACTTGAAATGGCCTTGAACAATGGATATCATCCATTAATGGATTTTCAAGTGGGACCCAAAACCGGCAGTATTGAAAAAGATGATTTTCACTCTTTTGATGATTTTTTTGATGCCTACATCAAACAGCAAGCCTTTTTGATTGAAAAAAGTGTTGCATTAAATAATTTACTGGGGATTGCCCATCAAAAAATCCGCCCCACACCATTTTTAAGTACCATGATGGATGGTGCTATCGTTTCAGCAACAGATGTTACAAAGGGGGGGGCACGTTATAATTCATCAGGAACCTCTAACATTGGGTTGGCCGATGTGGTGGATAGTTTACTTACAATAAAGACACTGGTTTTTGATCAAAAACAAATTGATTTCAAGATGTTAAAACAGGCAATTGATACCAATTTTGATGGGTTTGAAAAACTGCAAGCCATTATTCGCAATAGAGTTTCCTTTTTTGGCTCGGGTCAGAAAGATGCCCTGGCAATGTGTAATGCTGTCACACAGCGGATTCATGACTTATGGTCATCCCATACCAATTATCGCGGAGGGCGATATACTTGTGGATTCTGGTCAATGTCACAGCATACAGCCTATGGGAAATTATCCGGTGCTTTACCATCCGGGCGGAACGCACAAAAAGCTTTTACCCCGGGACTGACTCCCAGTCCATTTGCATCCAAAAATTATCTCAACAATATTTCCGACGTAGCCCGCCTGAATCCATTGTGTCTGGACAACAACATTGCATTTAATGTGAAATTAACACCATCAGCATCAAGTACACGAAAACAAACAGTTGAACTCATGTCTCATTATGTAAAAACCTATTGTAAACTGGGCGGGATGCAAATGCAGTTCAATGTGGTCTCATCAGAGACCTTAAAAGATGCGTTTATGCATCCAGAAAACTATCGGCAATTGCTTGTCAGAATTTCTGGATATAATGCTTATTTTGTTACCCTCAATCGGGATCAACAGATTGAATTGATTGAACGTTCGGAATATGAATTTGGCAGGCAGTCCCAGTCAAACATCTGAAATAAAAAAATGCTCATTATGCCGCCATTCTTTGACGCAAACCCACCACAGAAAATTTTTCAGTTGCCGGCGAAGATAGAGCATCTTCCAAATTCTGAAATGCATGATAATTATCCCCCTTGATATACTGACGTACAAAATCTTCAAATTCTTTCCATGTGACTGCACGGGTCTGGTAGTTGGCGTCCATGACAGACACATCACCTTCATGCACCTCATAACTCAGCAAAGCAAGGGCATACCACCAGGCTGCATTATCAAGCCCCAGGAAAACAGCATGGCCTCCCAGTCGCTTAAATCGTTGAAGTTTATTGTTGGTTTCTTTCCACTTAGGGGGGGGCGGAAATAAACATCGGGCATCGCGAATATAGATGACTTTGGTTGGTGAATTATCAATTAAACAGGTAATTCCTGTTTGAATTCGAGAAGTTACTGAAATATGGTGTAATTCATGGTCAATAATGAATATCACTGGCACCTTTTTACCTGATGGATGATCCAGTGTCAGGACCAGATCAATTTGATCTGAATTATCATGACTGTTTTGGATGGATACTATTTTCCCAAAGGAGTTTTTAAAAGGACGAAGATTCATAAACAAAACTAATGCCTTGCGAAGTCTGCTGCGGTCGGGTGGGTAAAGATCCATATCTTTAAAGATTTCCTGCTTCTTTTTTTCATAGGATTGAATTAATGTTTCCAGTGGGGACATCAATTTTTGGGGTTTTTGGTTGAGAAGGATTCTCAATCGTTCATTGGCAATGGTAATAACCGCACGCGGATTGTAAAGCCGGTCTTTATACAACGCTATTAACTCCTGATGTGTAAATGGGTATAAATGGGGATAGCTTTGATCAAAAACAGTGCTGAGGCGGCTTTCTATTATTTGTATGGCCTGCTCTACAGCGCAGGCTTGAAGTTCATACTGGTTGTTTTCCAGTCGGGAAATTATATGTTGATTGAGCATATTGCGATATTTTTCTTCCCATTGTTGTCCGCGAAAACACCCCAATGGCAGCATGGCCTGAACTTTATCTACCAAAAATTCCATCATTTTACCCAAAGCGTGAATTTGCTCATCAGATGTCAGGTTTTCCAGGCGATCAAAACATACCAGCATGGGCATTTTGTATCGACCGAGCAAAATACCCAGTGATGTCAAAATTTCACGTGATTCGTTTTCAAGGGCTGCATAAGATTTTCGGGAGCGATCCGGCACATTTAATAACTCACATTCCTCAGCATCCAGAATATTGCCTTTAAGCCATTCAATGGCTGTTGCCTGTGTTTCAGGCTCTGTATATAAAAATAAAACATGTAAAAAACGTTTTGATATTTCAGGATAGGTTCTTCGGATGCTATCAATGGATTTTTTGTGGATTTTATGGATATATTTGGATGAATGCCCTGCTACTGTATTAAAGCGAGATAGTTTTGATAAATCCAGAATTTTGTGCTGAATCTTCTTTAATACACCTGAGGACTGATTTCGGCATTTTTCAGATTTGTGAGTTATGCCAGAGTGCATGGATGATGCCACTTTATAGGCAGGATCCACTTCTTTGAAAATATGTGTGACCAGCCGAAACAACTGTGTATCCCAGGATGTGGCGCCAATGGTACGATCCAGAGGGTGGCATAGATTGACAATGGTTTCTCTCAGCAAATATGCAAATGGCGTATGCGGATCTTCAATGGGTTGAATGTAAGCATAAGTAAATGGAAAATCCGCTTTACGTCCATGTTCCAGCATTTGACCAATCAAATGGGTTTTTCCACTGCCAACTTCACCCAAAATCAAGCATGCACAGTTGAGTGCCGGATGTTCTGATTTTTGACCCATGAGAGATAAGATTCCATCAAAGGCGTGTCTGTTGATTTCCGGTACATTGGGATATCGACTTACCCAGGGATCACCGACACTGGATGAAATAAAAGGATTGTTTTCCTGCAAAAAACGTAATGTCTGTTTGGAAATATCCATAAATTATCTCCAACTGATTGTCAGAAAAAGGCGGCCATTTTCATCTTTATAAGAATCGGCAATTTCCTTTTCTGACATGGAAGATGGGTCGCCGCCATGAAGCTCCACTGCATAGGCATTCATGAGGGATTTCAGGACAGAATCAAAGGTTTGGTCAGGCCATTTTAAAAATTCTCTGATCCGATGAATCCGCACAAAATTGCGTCCTTTTCCGACTGATTTATAGGCATCATGAAACTCAGCCGATACTTTTTCCTGGTTGTGAATGGGTTTATGTTTTTTCATTTGGGAGCAGATGTTTTTTTTTTGAGCAAAGGATGGATCTTTCAATGTAAAAAACGTATTCATTTTATCATTGAGTCGGGGCAGCACAATACCCGCACTGACCAACTCATTGATCGTATCTATGCTGTGTTGCAGGGTTAATGGCACTTTTTGACAGATCAGTTTTAAAGAAATATCCGGATGGTCGTGAATTGTCTTTACAATCAACTCTTCTGGCAGCATATTTTTGCCAATATAAGTGGCTTTCTTGACAGGATAAACTTTTAATTTCTGTCCCACAAGACGTTCCATTTGCTGGCGTAGTTTTTTAATGGGTGCTGATACTTTGATATCCAGCCGGTTCCGCAAATCCTGGGGGATACTGCGAACCATATCTTTAATGGGTATAAATAATTTGCCAGTTTTTTGAAGGCTGTTTGACATGCTTTTTTCAGCGTCATGCATATCCTTTATGTTCTGTTCAAGGTTTTTGTTTGATTCGTCCCTGTTCATAATTCAATAATCCTCATTTAAATAAATTATCGCAAGAATGACTTGCGTAAAAATGGATACATCATACTGAAATTCATTTTTTTTTCAATAGAAATATTCAAATTTGAAAAGATATATCAAAAAGATATTTAAAAAGATAAAAAAGCAAAAAAAAAACCTGTCTCATATGACATGAGACAGGTTTATAAGAACAAAGAGGTTATTTTCAGATATTAATGAGCATAAATGTACAAGGCACTGCCAGCTGGAAATGTCAGGCCAACAGCAAGATTATTCAGGCTTAATGTACCCATTTCTTGGGCACTTCCACCAGAACTTTGATCAGAAAGACATAATCTTCCTTCATCAGCCATATTTACTGACAATACCAGGTCCGGTACACCCAGTTTGATAAAACTTGTATCAACAGGGACAACATCAGTGCCATCAACAGTGATTGGGTTGGTTGAATTGGTTGTGCCAACATCCAATGTCATTTTTGATAAATGTTTGATTTTAATTTTTAAGGTTGTATCCTGGGGCGCGCCGGTATCTGCATTTTGACCACTCATTGTGAAATAACCTGCTTCGGTATCTCCACCGATGCCATCTGTGTCTCCCCATGCCAGACCCCGCAGAGAAACATCAATTGACAGGGCGCCTTCAGCCGTGTTTCCTGAAAATACAATGGTAATACCAGATTGACCGGTAATGCCATCCATTTCATTGTCAGAAATCATTTGCATTGAAAACGCGGTAAATGGTACCATGCAAATAATGGTTGTTACTGCTAAAAATTTAATTAATCCTTTCATTTGTCCTCCTCCTTTTTTTGGAAAATAAAAAATAAAATTAAAAATGGGTTGTTAATGAAAATAGTTTATCTATTTTCTTCTACCTCTTTGTCTTAACAATAAACATTTTGACTTAATGCAATATGCTTGCCAGACCTGAAAAAAACTTTTTAGGTCATCAAGAATCCAACCTTTAAGTAATTAAACTGAAAGCAAATAGTAACATGTAGATACATCTTTTGTTTTTTCATTATAGGAGTTTGTTATCAAATATGTGGTGAAAAGAACCCGATCAAGCGGATAACAGGAATATGAATGATGCCCAATTTGGGTTACACTCAAAGAATAGGGCGTATCCAGATGGATACGCCCGAAGAATAATTTGAATATACAACAAACATCTTTTTTTTTATTAAAGAATATGCTAATGAATAAAGTTTATCAAAAAAACCCAAATAACCAAAAGGAATAACCAATGAATTATAACCAATGTTTAGACGAAATGTATGCCTTGAGACGATTTGGAATCAAGCTCGGTCTTGAGACAATTCAGTATATTCTGGGTGAACTTGGTAACCCCCATCAAAAATTTAATTCTATTCATATTGCAGGCACCAATGGTAAAGGTTCGGTAGCTGCAATGATCGCCAACATCTTACAGATTCATGGATTACGTGTGGGATTATATACATCACCACACTTAATTCAATTTAATGAACGTATTGTAATCAATGGGAGCCCTATTGATAACGATCAGGTCGTGGATTTGTATCAACGGGTCAAGGAAGTCCAAAAGCAAGATCGTGAGCTGACTTTTTTTGAATATACCACAGCAATGGCATTTTGTGCATTTGCCGAGAGTAATGTGGATATTGCAATTATTGAGGCTGGCATGGGCGGTCGTTTGGATGCTACCAATGTCCTGTCCCCGACACTAACAATTATTACAAATGTCGGTTTAGAACATCAGGCATATTTGGGAAACAAGCTTCAAGATATTGCTTTTGAAAAGGCCGGCATTATTAAACCTGGCATTCCGGTTATCACTGATGTTCAAAACGATAATGCATTTCAGATTATTTCTGATATAGCCAATGAAAAATCTGCGCCATTGTATCAACTGGGAAAAGAGGTGACTGTCCGATTAAGGAAAAATGGCTTTTCATATTCCGGATTCCGATTTCAATGGCTTCAGCTGAAATGTGCCTTAAGTGGATATCATCAAATTAAAAATGCGGGTTTGGCCCTTTGTGCTTATGAATGTATTGTGGGCAAAAAAGCGAATTGGAAACCGGTCCACCAGGGACTTAAAACTGTCAAATGGCCGGGACGTTTGGAAATTGTTTCTCAGTCTCCTCTTGTAATCCTTGATGGTGCCCACAATGCAATGGCAAGCCGGCAATTAGCAAAATACTTACAAAGCATTCTCAAGAAAAGAGATTTAACGCTCATTGTTTCTGTTTTGGATGACAAATCCTATGAACTGCTACTCAAACCTTTGTTAAAACTGGCCAATTCATTGGTTATATCCCAGACTAAAATTGATCGTAGCCTTGATCCCTCACAAATACATGATTTTGCAAAAGATTATCTTAGTAATATCGAAATTATTCCAGATGCTCATGAGGCTTACACTAAAACAATCAAAAACGCTGATGCATCTGATGTTATTTGTGTAACCGGTTCCCTGTATATGGTAGGTGAGATAAAGGCGGCAATAGATAACAATGGCAAAGAAATCTTTTTAGCTTGACGAATGTAGGGTATTGACTTAGTTTTTTCTTTTAATCAATTATGAGACTTGGAGGAATAACCATGAAAGTAACCAAAAATGAACGCATGCCAAAAGCGGATGAACTGGCACAAGAATTGTCAAATTTTTTGAACCAAAAATTTGGCTCCCGCATAAAAATCATTCCAACTGCGGCATTTTTCCCTGATGAAGACGAAACTGTCAGGCCGCCACCTGAGGAAAAAGACTTTGAAATTAAGTTTGATCTAAAACCAGAAGAACTGGTTGCCTATCTTGATCAATACATCGTTCGTCAGGACAAAGCCAAGGCCATTCTGGCCACAAAAATATGTACTCATTTTAATCGGGTTAAATATCAACGAGATAATGAAGGTAAAGTGAGCGACACTGTTGGACGCATAAAAAACAATGTACTGATGCTCGGGCCTACTGGTGTGGGAAAAACCTATTTAATTAAACTGATTGCCAATAAGCTTGGTGTGCCATTTGTCAAAGGGGATGCCACCAAGTTCACTGAAGCCGGTTATGTTGGCGCTGATGTTGAAGATCTGATTCGCGACTTGCTGCGCGAGGCAGATCATAACCTTGAACTGGCACAGTATGGTATTGTCTATATTGATGAAGTCGATAAGATTGCATCCAGTAATGATGCCTTTGGACATGATATTTCACGATCCGGTGTGCAGCGCGCTCTTTTAAAACCCATGGAAGAAACCGATATTGATTTAAAAGCCAGCCATGATCCCATTGGCATTATGGAAGACTTTGAAAGTTATCGGAAAACCGGCAAGCGCAATAAACGTGTGCTGAATACCCGAAATATCTTGTTTATAATGAGTGGTGCTTTTGCAGATATTAAGGATATTATTAAAAAAAGAGTGGCATCACAAAAAATGGGTTTTGGTGCAAAAATCAATACCCCGGAAGAAGACGCTTTGTTTTTGCGAAAGATCAAGTCTGAAGACCTTATTGAGTATGGATTTGAATCTGAATTTGTTGGGCGGTTGCCAGTAAATGCAGTATTAGACCCTTTGTCTGTGGATGATTTATTCACCATTTTAAAAAATCCAAACAATCCCACCATATTGGGAAAAAAAATGGATTTCATGGCCTATGAGATAAAGATAAAATTTTCTGATGAGGCCTTATTCATGCTGGCTGAACAAGCCTACTCGCAAAAAACAGGGGCGCGTGGCCTTGTGAGTGCCATTGAAGAGGCATTGCTTATTTATGAGAAAAAGTTGCCATCCACTAAAATCAACAAAATTGCCATTACCAAAGATGTGATTTCATCACCACAAAAAGTCCTGGATTCCCTTTTAGCCGATCCACATCATTCCAAATGGACAGATCAATACAATCGTGTGGCAAATGATGAATTGGCGAATATGAGCCAATATATTCAGGAAAATCGGGAACGTCTGTCAAAACAATTCAGTGTGGACCTGACAGATAATAACCGCGTCACATACCTTGCTGATTACTGTTGTCAAAATATTATGGACCTGGAAACCTCTTTTTCTCGTATTCAAACAGCTTTCAGTAACGTTGATAAAATTGAAACCGACTTTAATAAAGCCCACAAGATTGAAATTATTTTGGAAACATCAGCCAGGGATTATCTGGTACAGCAACAATTAGAAAGAGCCTTGGGCATTGAAAACTTTTTTGAATGGTTTAACAAGAACTTTGAATATGCCTTAAAACTGATCCACGAAAGAAAAGGGCAATCCTCTTTTGTCATTCCAAAAGAAGCATTGGTTGATTCGGAGGTGTATCTGGAAAATTTGGTCAAAGACCAGTTGCAGGGCGTTGGATCATGATTGGCATTTCAAAACTGTATTGTGGCACAGTTGAACCATCGGATGCCCTTCGCTATGGTCGAGCATCACAAACAATGCCATCTCATTTACTTCAGTTTTCAAAAGACAAACGACCCGTTGTTGTATGGAATGTTACACAAGGGTGCAATCTCAAATGTATTCATTGTTATGCCCATGCCACTAAAGACAAAACCTTCAATGAATTGGACACAGAACAGGGCAAATGCATACTAGATGATTTGGCTGCATTTGGTGTTCCGGTCGTATTGTTTTCCGGCGGGGAGCCTCTGGTTCGTAAAGATTTACCCCAACTGGCGGAATATGCAGTCGCTAAAGGGATGCGTGCGGTGATATCTACCAATGGCACTCTCATTACCCAGGATCTGGCAAAACGATTGAAAGATATTGGCTTATCCTATGTAGGAATCAGTCTTGATGGTACAGAAAATGTCAATGACCACTTTCGCGGTCACAAAGGTGCGTTTAAAGCAGCCATGAAAGGCGTTGAAAACTGCCAACAAGTGGGTATTAAAGTCGGTTTCCGATTTACGATTAATCAACTGAATGTCAGGGAAATCCCAGCTATATTCGATATTCTTGAAAAAATGGATGTACCTCGTATTTGTTTTTATCATCTTGTTTATGCCGGACGTGGCTCGAAGCTTCGTGAACAGGATTTATCTCATGATGAAACGCGAAATGTCCTTGACTTTATTATGGATCGTACCAGAGAAATGCATGACCAGGGAAAAGCACGTGAAGTCTTGACTGTTGATAACCATGCAGATGGCCCTTACATCTACTTGCGCTTGTTAAAAGAAAATCCCCAGCGGGCAAATGATGTTCTAAGTCTGCTAAAAATGAATGAAGGTAACAATTCGGGAAGAGGCATTGGATGTATCAGTTGGAATGGTGATGTGCACGCCGATCAATTCTGGCGGCATAAATCATTTGGCAATGTTTGTCAGACACCATTCAGTCAATTATGGACCCATAATTCTGATCCACTACTGGATCAATTGAAAGAAAAGAAAAAGCATGTTAAAGGACGATGCGCTATGTGCCAATGGTTGAATGTATGCGGTGGTAATTTCAGGGTTCGTGCTGAAGCAGTTACTGGGGATATTTGGGCATCAGATCCAGCATGTTATTTGACAGACTCGGAAATTGGATTGAATTCACAGTGAAATTATGACAAAAAACATCTATTGTGAAGCACTTGGCTGTCCTAAAAACGATGTAGACATCAGCCATATCCAGGGCACCCTGCTAAAGCTTCATCATAACATTGTTTCCCAGCCAGAGATGGCAGATACGATCATTATTAACACATGCAGTTTTATTGAGGCGGCTTCTAAAGAATCCATCCAACGCATACTTGAACTATCAGAATATAAGCAAACCGGTCATTGTCAAAAACTGATTGTGGCTGGATGCCTGGTAGAACGTTATTCAACAGATATACAAAGTGCTTTACCGGAAGTTGATTTTTTTTTAGGCACAGGTGGGTTAGATCACATTCAATCCGCCATTGAAATAGACAACCAGGACGACAAGCTATTTACACCATCGCCAAAAAAAGCACATACCTTTCGTCACCAGGCCCCACGATTGTTTCCAAAAGATCAAAAAACAGCATATATCCGAATAGCTGAAGGCTGTAGCCTTCATTGTACCTATTGTATTATTCCCAAACTTCGTGGACCTTACCAAAGTGTACCCATAGAGTATATACTGAACGATTTTAACCATTGTCTTAATGCAGACATCAAGGAAATCATTCTGGTAGCACAGGATACCGCATCCTATGGCAAAGATTTGCAGCATAGCAATATGACATTGTCCAGGCTGTTAATTCAGCTGGCTGAAAAAATAGAAAGCTTGAATTGCAAAACACGCATTCGCATATTGTACATGAATCCCCAACACATTGATGATACCTTGATTCAAACCATAAAACGCTATACATCCATTTGTCCCTATGTTGACATGCCCATTCAGCATGCCTGTGATGATATCCTCAAAACAATGAATCGACCCTATACAAAAACAGATCTGTATCGCTTAATTGAAAAAATGCGGTCCAATATCCCCAATATCGCACTCAGAACCAGTTTGCTGGTGGGTTTTCCTGGAGAGAAAGAGAACCAATTTCAGGAGCTTATCGACTTTGTCCAGGATATTCAATTTGACCATTTAGGTGTTTTCGATTATTCTGATTCAGATGATCTGGCATCTCATCATATTAAAGATCATGTGGATGATATGGAAAAAGAGGCCAGGCACCATGAATTAATGACCTGCCAGGCAGATATATCGTATCAACGTCAACAGCGATATGTCGGCCAGGTACTGGATGTATTAACAGAGGAATTATCTGATGATGATCCTCCTTTGCGGGAGGGGCGAACTGTTTTTCAAGCGCCTGAGATTGATGGTCTCACTTTGATTGCTGGCCATAAGGTGGAACAGGGAAAAATATATCCAGTCAGAATTACACAAGCAATGCATTATGATTTATTGGGAGAGATAATGTGAAAGAACAAATTAAAAAAAAAATAATGTCTGCGCTTGCAGATGATCTGGCAGCAATTGAAAACCAACTGAAGCATAATCTAAATCCTTATCTGGAACTGGTTCAAAACATTGCAGGTCACATTTTATTTAGTGGTGGTAAGCGGTTACGCCCTTTACTCATGATCCTTTGTGCGCGTATGTGCGGCTATAATCAAAAGGATTTAATTTATTTTTCAACGATGTTTGAATATTTGCACGTAGCAACTTTATTGCATGATGATGTTATTGATGCTGCAGAAAGGCGTCGGGGAAAAAGAGCGGCACATCATGTATTTGGCGCAGCAGAAACAGTGTTAACCGGTGATTATCTTCTGGCCAAATCTCTGGCCATTGCATGTGACACAGAAAAAATGGCCATCATCCAACTGGCTGCTCAAAGTACCTCAGAAATGGCCCAGGGTGAATTGCTTCAAATGCAAAACCAGCGTAATCCTGATCTAACAAAAGAAGATTATTTCAAAATTGTCAAGTCCAAAACAGCAGTGTTAATGCAGGCGGCCTGTGCATCGGGCGCAATTCTTGCTGATGCCTCAGAAGAAACCATTCATCTCGTATCCAGATATGGTCAAAACATGGGTGTTGCATTTCAGATTGCAGATGATATATTGGATTATACAGCAAAAACAGAAATCCTTGGCAAACAGGTTGGGGCTGACTTGAAAGAAGGAAAATTAACCCTTCCTGTCATTGATACGCTTCAAAAAGCCAATGAACATGAACGTGCATTTATTAAACAATTGATTCAGAATGATCATTTCTCACAATCAGACCTTGGACGACTGATTAGTATCATGAAAAACTCTGGCAGTATCTTATATTGTCTGGATCAGGCACAGGTATATATCAAAAAAGCATGTGAATCTCTTATCCAAATTCCAGAAACACCTGAACATCAGGTCTTATTTGATATTGCAGATTTTGTTGCGGCACGGGATAATTAAGGTGAATTCCCTGGCATGAGGATATTTACCCGAAAATTTATAAAAGCTAACATAACTTAATAAGGAGAAGAAAATGAGACGACCATACTATTTGTGTATATTGCTCATTCTTATCATGGGATTTACAACGAGTATACACGCCAAGAAATTACAAGGAACTATCCATCTCAATACAGTTGGAACCGGAATAATTGAAGAAGATAATGTGGATCAGGCTCGAGAACAGGCCATTCAAAATGCACTGGCCATCGCGGTTGAAACAACTGTAGATAAAATACTGCCGGCACAGATGATAATATCTAATTTTCAATTGTTAAATGATCGGATTTATAATCCAATCCAAAAATTTGTCAAAAAATTTCGAGTACTGGCTGAAGCCCAATCCAATGAGTATTATCGTGTATTGGTTAAAAGCACTATTTCGGTTGATACACTCCGCAGCAATCTTTCGGAGATAGGTGTCAGTGCCAAAAAGAAAAATCTCCCCAGTGTAATCATGTTTATTGCTGAGCAAAACATTTATCAAGCCCCATATCAATGGTGGCGAATCAAACCGCTGGCGCCAGCATTCAATCCAGCGGAAAAAGAACTGACAACACTGTTCAAACAAAAACACTATAAAATTGTCAATCGACATGCCCTGGTGAGGCAACTATGGGCGCGATCTGAATTTCAGCAGGATGAGCCAGATAAAGGTGAAATCATTCAATTTGCAAAAACCAATCATGCTCAAATTGTTTTAATCGGTAAAGTCAAAGCATTTCCATCTGATGGTGTATTTGGTTCCGGGATGGCATCCATTGATGCTGAAATCACAGTACAGGCCTACCAATCACAGACAGGGATCCTTGTTGCTGAAACCATTCAAAAAGCACGCGCTGTCAAAGACAATGAATTAACCAGTGCTAAAGAAGCGATTACCAAAGCAGCAAATCTGGCTGCCGAAGCGCTAACAGGTCAGATCGAAAAAGGTCTGAAAAAAGCGGCAAAAAATGCCTCACAAGTAGAACTATTGGTCAGTGGGACCAAAAAGCTTGCCTATTTTGTTGCCTTTAGAAAAGTCCTGTCTCAAGATATTCAAGGCGTTGCCGCGATTAGTCTCAAGGAGTTGAAATCAAATTCAGCGAAAATTATTGTCGATTTTGCTGAAGGTGGGGAGGTATTGGCCAAAAGACTTATGATGAAATCTTTTGATAATTTTGGTTTAAATATGCAGCATATTTCATCAAGCAAAATCTCTCTGGGGTTGATTTCAAAAGAAGCCTTGAATGAAATGCGCTCGGGCGATGCCATTGAAAAAAACTGACGCGCGTAGAGACGTAGCATGCTACATGACGCCTGGAAACGTAGCATGGACGTAGAGACGTAGCATGTTACGTCTCTATAGATAGTACATTTCTCAACACGAACAATATCAATTATGGGGTTTAGGAAGGTAACATCATGCACATTTTACTCACAAACGACGATGGCATTCGCGCACCAGGTTTAGCAGCGCTATTCCAGATATTTAAACAAAAACATCATGTTTCAGTTGTTGCCCCAGATCGAGAACAAAGTGCTACCAGCCATCGACTGACAATTCATGATCCATTGCGCGCGCATTCTTTTGATGAAAAAATTCAGGGCTATTCAATTAATGGAACACCAGCGGATTGTGTCAAGCTGGCAATATCACAACTACTTCCTCAAAAACCCGATTGGGTTATCTCAGGAATTAATCCAGGTGCCAATACAGGATTTAATGTTTTCTATTCAGGAACTGTTGCTGCTGCGCGGGAAGCTGCATCCATGTGGATTCCTGCCATGTCGGTGTCAATTGGCTATTCTTCTGATATTGATTTTCAGGGTGCAGCGAAGTATACCAGTCAATTCCTGGATCAGTTTTCCAAACAGATTTTTCCAGCAGGCACCCTTTTAAATCTTAATTTTCCGCCATGTCCGGTCAGCCAATCAAAAGGATTGAAATGGGTACGTCAAGCAATTTATCACCTATATGACCAATACGACAGCCGCACTGATCAGAGAAAAGAACCCTATTATTGGCTGGCCCAAGAAGAAACACCCCGCATAAACGAAAATGTCACAGATTTTGGTGCTATCGAAAAAAAATACATTACCATTACACCTTTACGTATTGATACAACTGATGACCTTTTTTTTAATCAAATGAAACAGTGGAATTTTGACAGGTGAAAACACTTTTTATTGAGTCATTTGTTGATGGCCAATCCATTCAAGATATATTTATTGTTACCGAAAAAAAATGGTCACACAAAAAAGATGGAGAGCCATTTATCCAAATTCGTCTTACTGATCGTACCGGCAGTATACGTGGTGTTATTTGGGATAATGTCAAAACAGTTTCGGATAATTTTGATCATGGCGACTATGTGCAAATAGAAGCCAGGGTTACCACCTATAGAGATAGCCTTCAGTTGACTGTTTTTTCTGTCAAGCGCATTTTGGCAGAAAATATCAATCCAGGTGATTTTATTCCAAAATGCAAGCGAGATCCAGCACAGATGTTTCATCAATTGCAATCACAATCCCGAACAGTGGCCAACCCATTTTTAAATACATTGCTTCAAAAGTTTTGGGAAGACACTGATTTTTTGGAAAAATTCTGTATTGCCCCTGCTGCAAAAAAAATGCACCATGCTTACCTGGGCGGTTTGCTGGAACATACCTTATCAGTATCAATTCTGGTAGATCGGGTGATCAAATGCCATTATCGCGGTATTGACAGAGATTTATTGCTGACCGGTGCCATGCTTCATGACATTGGCAAAATTCATGAGTATGAATACACCACGTTCATTGACTATTCTGATGAAGGCCGCCTGCTGAATCATATAGTCATCGGTCTTCGAATGATTGATAAAAAAATTTTATCTATTCCCGATTTTCCAAGAGATACAGGGCAATTATTGCGTCACCTTATTGTCAGTCATCATGGGATTCGAGAGTATGGTTCTCCAGAACCCCCCAAAACATTGGAAGCTGTTATTTTGCATTATTTGGATGATCTGGACTCAAAAATTATGGGAATTCGGGAGTTTCTTGAAAAATCAGATCCTTCACTAGAATGGACATCTTATTTTTATCCCATGGAACGTCAATTTTTTAAAGGAACAGCATCATGTTGATTACAGTTGAGGGCATTCAAGATATTGATGAAAAATTACTGATATCAATGGGTGTAATTGTTCCATCCTGATCCACCATTTCCAATAGAATTGTTCCAGACCCATCTGTTTTATTCCCAGTCAGCTCATAGACGTCCCCCACAGTCTTCAAAAAATCCATTGGCCGGATACATGCTTCAGGCGGCATCACACCTTTACCATCAATCATCCCTCGATTTAACATAATTGCACCGACAGCAGCAGGAATTCCAGTGCCCTCACCCAGGCCTTCACGTTCAGACACCAGATGAAAGCGGTATTCTTTGTATTCACCCTCTTTGATGCCCTTTGTCACCACAGAAACACACCCACATGGTTTATTGATTCCTGAGGCTTTCAGCATTTTTTCCCGCTCATTGAGGATATACGCCACAGCAAAATCATAAGGAACAACAGTTTGGCCTTTTACTGTTATGGGTTCCTTGCTGTTGAATCCCAGACCGCACAGGTCTCGTGTAAGGTTATAATAGTCATTTGGAATGACCGAGCCTTTGTTGGTGACCTGATTCAACTGGATGTAGCGTGGGAGTGTTACCTGTTCCGGATGGGGATATGGATAAATCGGCACCTCGCCAATAACAGGGAAATCAAAGGTTTGTCGCAAAGCAATACCATCATCCTCAAAATATTTCACATAGACAAGCTGACCATTGAGATACATGGGACAATCAATAGACATACAATGAAATCGATGTCCAATGACTCCTTCACCTTCAACCGCTTCACCACCATGTGTGTGAAAAATATCAATCGAATGTGTTTCATCCAAAAATAATTCTGATACCAGTTTCCCAAGAATATTGGTGATTCCTGGCGAATTGCCCATTCCAAGAATCACTTGAAGGCCTTTTTGCCTGACATGATCATGCATGTCCAAAATTTCAAGGGTAACATCCACATCATCACAAACATCAATATAAGCAATTTGTTTTTCCATTACCGCAGCCAGTATGGGTTTTACTGTATTATAAAAAGGTCCAACACAATTTAACACAATATCGCAACCATGAATTGCTTTTAAAATACTGTCATGATCCAGGGCATCAACAAAGCATGCAGAAACATTGGGTGCATTCATTTCTGCTGCCAGTTGCCTGGCTCTATCGTGGTTGTAATCACCAATAATGATTTGATTGAAATCATTACTTTGATGTAAGGTTTTTACAGCCACAGATCCCACAGCACCACAGCCGCCAAGTACGATAATTTTTGACATTTGATATATCCTTTCAAGTAACTATTATCATTCAATTTAATTAATGTTTAAATGATCGTTGTCCGGTATAAACCATTGTCACATCAGACGCATTGCAAGCTTCTATAGATTGATAATCATTATTCGAACCACCTGGCTGAATGACAGCAGAAATTTCCTGATTAATGCCAACATCCACGCCATCACGAAATGGAAAAAAGGCATCACTGATCATGGATGCACCTTTGAGGCCGCCTTTTTCTGTTGTGACTTTATTGATAATTTCTTCAGACTGTTCCTTTTGTAATTCAGAAACATTTTTTTTGAATAATTCATATGCATAGCGGTCTGCAAGTTTTCGATATGCCTTATCCACAGCAATCGTTGCCACGCCTACACGATCCTGCTCACCGGTCCCGATCCCAACAGTAACACCATCTTTGACAAAAATGACAGAATTGGATGTCACCCCACTTTCAATCAGCCATCCAAAAATCAAGTCGTCATACTCAGACTGTGTAGGGAGGCGGTTAATTGAGTATGTTTGGCCTTTGTATTCACAACTGGCCAACTGACAATCCCCTGGTGAAAGGGTTTTTGGCACAAAAGACCATTGAGCGATTAATCCGCCATCCATGAGGCTTTTGAAATCCAAAACAGGTTGTCCCACATAGCTTTGCAATCGTTCAATATTTTGAATTTTAATCACCCGAAGGTTTTTCTTTTTTTCAAAGATGGACATCACACCATTTTCAAAATCTGGCGCGACAATTACCTCTGCATATTGGCTGGAAATAGCTTCTGCTGTTACTTTATCCATTGCACGATTCACTGCAATACATCCGCCAAATGCGGCAACGCGATCGGCAGAATACGCTTTTTCATAAGCAGAATGCAATTGAGAGTCCCTGGCAACACCACATGGATTATTGTGTTTGACAATGACCGCTGTGGGGGTGTCAGAAAAATATCTCAAGATATTTAAAGCGTTATCTGCATCTGTCAGGTTGGTTTTTCCTGGATGCTTACCGGATTGCAATAGCGCAATATCAGATACCAGGTATTTGCCAGGTTGAATATTTTGGGTTTCAGCCAAAACAAGATTACCATTTATCAGTTTATATAATGCAGCTTCCTGGCCCGGATTTTCACCATATCGCAATCCTTTTTTCACCTGATCAATCGTCCATGTCACTTTTTCGTAACACAAAGTTTGGCGGTGGTTGCCTTCAATAAAAGAAATCTCTAATTGTGGTGGAAAATGGTCGTCCATGACTGTTTTGTACATATGTTTTAACATCTTTTTCTTTCCTTTTTGATACTTTTAATATTTGGATTTAAACATCGGTTTGCTACCGGTTTTTGTTCAATGCTGTTAATTATAAAAAACAATTCTACGCTCGTCAATTTAAAACATGATTTAAAAGTGCTTCCAATAAAATACGCTTGACAAAAAATCAATTTGGACTAATTTGACAAAAATAGCCATAAGTGAATTTTGCCCCCTACCTTTTTATGCAAAATTACTTTTTGTCTTTTATTTGTTTTTTTTTGTTTTTTTTTGTTGACATTCTTTATCTCCATTGATATTTTTTATCAAAAAGGCAAGGAATGTTACTTTTTTTTACTAACAAAGGAGCATTATTTATGAAAAAAAATTGCATCATCGTATTATTGATAAGTGTATTTCTTGTTATCTCAGTGCAAACTTATGTAGCCGGAACGAATGAAAAAGCCCCAACAAAAGAAGGCCTGGTTGCAGTGGAGAAAGCACCAACAAAGGAGGTTGCGGTTAAGAAAGTCCCAACAAAGGAGGGCCCGGTTGCAGTGGTGCCCAATCCAAAGTTTGAAGCCGAACCTGTGCTTGAAGGTGAAGATATTACCCACGAATTTATAATAAAGAATACTGGTACCCAGGCATTAAATATCAGTCGTGTCAAAACTGGCTGAGGGTGCACAGCCGCCTCATATTCGAGGCAAATCCCCGCCGGTGGTGAGGGAACAGTCAAAATAATAATTCGGTCCAATGGGTATGCAGGCAGAACAGTGAAGAAAACAGCAACTGTCCATACAAACGATTCTGCGAATAAAACAATTCCATTGCAGCTATCTGCAAAGGTAACAGCATTTGCTCGGTATCCCAGGCGTATTACATTAAGTGGAAAAGCAGATGAAAAAATAGTGGTAAAACATACCATTGTGCCAGAGCCACAGTTTATGTTTGATATTGTGCGGACATATGCAGACAATGGAAGTTTTATCAGCTTTTCATTGGAAAAACAAAAAAGTCAATTCACATTAACTGTTGAAAACAAAAAGAATATTGCTGGCCGATATTGGGATAAAATTCATCTGGTAACAAACAATAATAAAAAAAAGGAAATCACAATCCCTGTATTCGGCAATATTCAGGATGCAGTATCAACTAAAGAATCATCCACTAACAAGAACCAATAATTTTAATGGTTCAAGGGGGGGCATTATGCAAAGGTCGAGATCTCTATTTCTAATATTTCTATTTTGGGTGTGCTTTATTTCAAATACAGAGGCATATGGCCCTGTTGGCTTGTTGATTCAATCAAAAGGAACTGTTTACCATTCATTTCATGGTAAGAATCCGAAAAAAGTGTATCGCAACATGTTTTTGTTTAAAGGCAGTTCGATAACAACCGGACCTGACAGTTCTTGCCGATTTATTGATCAGGTCAATTCAAAACTGATTGATGTTGCAGAAAATACTGAAATTCAGTTGGTAAACACTGGCATACATGTTGTGTCAGGAAATATTACCCGAGGACCGGTGAATGGTGGATTTTTACAAGGCATTCGGCGGAAATACAGCCGGGCGCAACGTTACTCAAGTATTCAGCGAAGTGCCCACAAAGAAAATAAGGTTCATTTTGCCACAGCCAACAAAATTGTGATTTCAAAAAAATATCCAGACATTGTGTGGGAAAACCTGGATTCAAACTATGCGTATCAACTAAAGATCAATGATAACGTTTACCATGTCAAATCGTCTGATCACTCGGATATTGTGCGTTATTCATTAAAAGCCCTTGAACCAGGACAATATACCTATCAGGTGACTGTTTTGGAGGATAAAAAGCCGGTATCACACTCAGACCCTTTAAATCAGATTGTTTTCTTAACTGATGAACAGCAAGAAAAAATGATTCAATCCAAGCAATGTATTGAGCAACTGGGTGAAAACAATCTATTTATACAGGCCTATCATTTGGAAGAGAAAGGCATGAAAGTGGCAGCCATGGACCTTTTTCAGAAATACTCAAAGATAGATGAACAGAATAATGATGTTCGGATGTTTCTAATCAAAACGTATAGTGATCTCAAACTAGGCAAATGTAAAAAGAAAGAGCTTGTTTTTTTTTATCAATACATTGAACGATAGGTGACTGATTTTCATGATTCAAATCTGATTATTGTTCGACAGTCACTGGCAAGGTAAATGAAAAGCACGCCCCCTTATCAGGATTATTCTCAGCCCAAATGTTGCCGCCATGCTCAAGGATAATATGCTTACAAATAGCAAGCCCCATGCCTGTTCCACCTGAAGGATGTTGTATTTGTTCGCATTGATAAAATTTGCAGAAAATATTGGTTAAATCGTTTTCAGGAATACCAATTCCTTCATCAGAAATGCGAACCCTTAACCATTGGCGATCATCTTTAGAATCGTTTGTTATTTCCACACTCACAACCGACTGATCTGCTGAAAAATGGATGGCATTTTGCAGAATACTTCGGATGACCTTGATAATACCATTTTTATTAAAAATTGCACATGTCTGACATTGCGGTTGACACAGTGTGATTGAAATATGTTTTTCACTAGCAATTTTTTGCTGTTCCTGAATAACTGACAGTATCACCGGGACAATATCCTGAGAAATGGTTTTAAAAGGCAGTTTACCGGATTCCAGGCTGGATAAGTCAAGGAGATCATTGATTAAAGGCATTAAGCGATTGGCAGATAGTTTTATTTGCTCAAAGTAATGTAATAACTTCTCTGGCGGAGCCTGGTGAATCTTTTTAATACCAAAGCCGGCAAAGCTTAAGATGGCATGCATCGGTGTTCTAAACTCGTGTGATATATTGGACAAAAAATTTGATGCATGCTTATTGCCATCGTTTAACAGGCAATCCTGTAATTGCGGTTGAGAATTTATAACTTTTTCAGTAGGTTGTTTGGAAATTAATTTGGCTGTCCGCTGAGGCACTTCCCGAATGGATGCGACCCACACTGGACCATCATCTGTTTCAGTTTCAACCACTTGAAGGTCAGCGGATATTTCACCGGCTTCAGGACGATTGATTATAATCTCAGTCGTTTTTTGGCTATCCAGAGGATATTGAAATAATTCTCCCAACAACTTTTTGGCAGGCTGACCCAACAATGATTCTGCTGCCGGATTGATAAAGTGAATGTGTTTATCACGCCCCACAACAACAATGCCATCAGCAGTGGCTTCAATAATAGTTCGCAAACGATTTTCAGATATTTTTAATGAAATGGTTTGTTGTGCCAATATATACTCAGCCTTTATCCGATCAGTAATGTCCTCTTGAATTGACAAATAGTTTGTCAATTGTCCTTGATCGTTCAGTATGGGAGAGATAGAACAGGATACCCAAAATATTTCGCCATTTTTTTTCTGATTGCATATCTTACCTTTCCAAGTACCTTTTTTGGAGACTGTTTGAAAAATATGATCATATTTTGGACTGTCAGAGTTTGGGGCTTGAAAGATAGTGGGCTTTTGTTTGAAAACTTCATCCAACTGATATCCGGTTATTTTAAGGCATTTTGGATTGGCGTATTCAATTCGATACCGGGCATCTGTTAGAAAAAGGATATCCGGGCTTTGCTCAACAGCAACAGATAATTTTCGCAACGCAGCTTCTGCCTTTTTTCTTTCAGTGATTTCTTTTTCAAGCCTTGCAATATCTTTTTGTTTCTCCAGGATTGATGACAGGCGTGCCTGAAGCACAACCGGACTGACAGGTTTTGTAATAAAATCAGATGCCCCGGCTTCAAAACATTCGGTCATAAGGCTGATATTCCCTGAACCTGTAATCATGATCACTGGAATGTGCTGATATTCTTTATGATTTTTCAATTGTTTGATCAGTGTCATGCCACTAATAATTGGCATGTAGATATCTAACAATATCAGATCAACTTGTTCTTCTTTCATGATTTGAAACACACTTGCACCTTGCGTTGCCGAAATGGGCGTTTCTCCAAATGAGGCAATTAAATTGGTTAGCAAATGAACAAATGTGGGATCGTCATCAACGATTAGTATTGTTGCCATAACGATATATTTCCTAAATTGAAATTATGAACAACGTTATTATAACCCTCTCAATTTCAATGAGATTCCAATGAACTATTTTTTTTTCTTGCACTTTTTTTTCATGAATTGTATAATTTATTGTTTTTTATGAGTCAACTTTTTTTTCTATTGAGGTAATATGAATGTTTAATTATCAAGCAATCAAACTGATGAGCCTTGCCACCTGTTTGATGTTTTGCTTATCCTGTTTACCCAAAAAAGTGATCCAATCAACGCCGCCCCTCCGGCGTCACTATGGTAAACCTTATAAAATAAGCAATCAGTGGTATTATCCTATGACATATGTAAACTATTTTGAACAAAGAGGGCTTGCATCATGGTATGGCAAACAATTTCATGGCCGGAAGACATCCAATGGCGAAACATATGACATGTATGGTATATCTGCTGCACATAAAACCCTTCCTCTGGGGACATATGTACAAGTATATAATCTGGAGAATAAAAAGTACCTGGTTGTTCGTATCAATGATCGCGGACCTTTTATAAAAGGCCGCATTATTGACTTATCCTATGGCGCTGCACAAAAGCTGGGAATCGTTCAAAAAGGCACGGCCAGTGTTTTTATTAGAACTGTTTCAAAACCAACCCATGCAAAGGGGATCATTCAGGTAAAAAAGAAAAGACCCAAAAAGTCGGTAAGACCCATAAAAAAGGTTGTAAAAAAGAAAAATACGCCAGTAATGTTTGGTCAGGGCAATTGTTTTCAGATTCAGGTGGGCGCATTTAGCAATCGACAAAATGCCCAATCCCTAAGCAATCGGCTGAGACCATTGTACAATGATTCCCATATTTTGCTGTCACAATCTAATGGCAAGCCCTTGTATCGTGTAATGATTGGTAATTGTATGCCCCAACAAAAAGCTGTGTATGTTGAGCGTCAGTTGGGGCATCATGGTTTTCAGGATGCTTTTGTAGTCACCCAGGTCAGACGATAATCATTATTCACTTTTACAAACCGGTACAATCCAGTTGAGTGGATCTTCGGCATTTCCATACTGGATATCAGTTAATGCATCGTATAATTTCTGGGTTAACGTCCCTACTTTGCTATCATTGATGACATATTCCTGATTTTGATACCGAATCAAGCCCACTGGAGAAACAACAGCTGCAGTCCCGGTCCCAAAAATTTCCATTCTTTTGCCCTGCTTCTGGAACGCGATAACTTCATCAATGGAAACCTTTCGTTCTACAACAGATATTCCCCAATGTTTTACCAGTTCGATTACTGAATTTCGGGTGATTCCAGGTAGAATACTACCATTTAATTCAGGGGTGACCAGCATGTCATCAAATACAAAGAAAATATTCATGGAGCCGACTTCTTCAACATACTGCTGTTCGACGCCATCCAGCCATAACACCTGGGTATAGCCTTCCTTATGTGCCTGTTCACCAGCATAAAGGCTGGCAGCGTAATTGCCCGGGGTTTTGGCTTCTCCAAGTCCGCCGCGAACCGCCCTGACATGTTTTTTGGTCACCCAAATTTTTACAGGATTGAAGCCTTCAGGATAGTAAGCGCCAACAGGAGATAAAATAATAAAAAATCTGTATGTTTTTGATGCCCGCACACCGAGAAAGGGGTCTGTGGCAATAATCGTTGGTCGGATATATAACGATGTTCCTGGAGCGCCTGGCACCCATCGTTTTTCTAATGTGAGCAGCTCTTTTAGAGCATTCAGAGAAAAGGCCTGGTCAATTTCAGGAATACATAAAAGTCGGCAGGACCGATTCAGGCGCGCAAAATTTTGTTCTGGTCGAAACAATTGAATATTACCTGAAGAGGTTTTATAGGCCTTGAGCCCTTCAAAAACAGCCTGACCATAATGCAGAACCATTGTTGATGGATCCATGATCATGGATTGATAAGGCTCAATTCTGGCATTATGCCATCCTGCATCTTGATTGTAGTCCATATTGAACATATAATCTGTGAAATCCACACCAAAATTTAATTCGTCATCTTTTGGGCATGCTTTCAATTGCTCGGTTGTTGTAATGGATAACCCCTCCATTTAATCATCCTCCTTATATTGAAATTTCTGTAAATTTTTTTTTAATTTAATATCTTTAATATCTTTAATATATAAAAGTTATAATGGTTTAATCGTTAAAAACAGCCTGATAAATATCATCAAAAATTACCGGAATACTCTGATGTAATTCTTTTAACAAAGGGCGCATCACTTCCCGAATTTGAGGATGTGCTGCCTTATCACAACGCAGTGACAGAACATGACGCATTTCTCTGAGATTACATGTCATGACCACTTCAGTTTTTAAACTGTTGGGTAAAACACTACGTGCCTGCTCGGGTCTTGCGCCCATATTGATTAGCTTGAGATAGATATCCTCTGCAAGTTCCATGGATTGTTTCCAGGCATTAAATTCTTGTGTTCCTTCTTCCCAAAAACAGGGGCGAATGACTGTTATTTCATTGCCAAATTTGTTTTTGGAATAATTGGCATAGCGCGTGCTTTCCTGACTATAGGATGCCAGTCGATGTCGAACCAGCTCATGACTGACTCCCCGATCAATAATAAATTTAACTGTTAGAAAAATATGTTCAATCACGCTCAAATGACCTGATGACATAATTCGTTTGACAAAATTACGTGCAGAATTGGCAGTGATTTTATCTTCAGATTTATAACATGTTCGCCCTGCCAGTTCAATGCGCTGCAAAAGATCCGACAGGTCCGGAATAAACATGATTTCATATGCTGCTGATATAATTTTCAAAATAATACCTTTCTCAGGTTAAAATTTAAAAGCATATCAATTTCAAACAATCAGGACAATAAAAATATCATTGCTTTGGATCAAAGGTATCCCGGAGCGCATCACCAATTAAATTCCACGCCAAAACAAACAGAATAATGCAGCCTCCTGGAAAGAAAATGGTATACCAATATTTTAAAGGTGCTTCTGGTGGGCCAACAATGTAATTTCTGGCCAGGGCCACCATTTGTCCCCAATCAGCATAGCCTTTGGGGGCTCCCAGGCCAACAAAGCTCATGAATGATGCCATAATCACAATGGAACCCATTTCCAGTGTGCCCATTATAATAATAGGATAAATTGTGTTGGGAAGAATATGTCGGATCATAATCCGAATGTCTGATACCCCCATAATTCTGGCGGCATGGACATAGCCCATTTCTTTTATTTTTAGCACTTCAGAGCGAATAACGCGTGCATACCATCGCCAACTGACCAGTGCAAGGGCCAGCATTATATTTTCCAACCCCCGACCAAATGATACAACGAGAGCCATTGCCAGAATCAGAGAAGGAATGGTCCAGACAATATCTACAAAGCGCATAATGATTTCATCAATCCAACCACCATAATATCCAGAAATTACTCCCACACAAACACCAATTAATGCGGCAACAATAACCACAAATAAACCTGTTTTAAATGCAGTGCGTGTTCCCCATACTACACCATAGTAAATATCATATTGTCCTGATGTCGTGCCAAAAATATTTTGTGTATTTGGCGCCTTTGGAACAGTTGAATAGCCTTTGTGAGGCATGCGATAGGGGGCAAATGAATACTTGGGCGGCGCCAGTATTGGAGCAAAGGCTGCTGTAAGGGCAAATACTGTCAACAAAAAAACACCAATGCGTGCCATAGGATTTTTCAACAAACGCACCATTGATTCATAAAAGGATTGTAAATATGATAAAATAATTGTTTTCATGTGTTTGATAACCGAATTCTTGGGTCCCAAAAGGCAATAAGTAAGTCACACAATAAATTGGAGACAACAAACACCAGCCCCATAAATATACACATAAACATCAGCACAGGCATATCCAGTTGTGTTGCTGATGATACCATCCACCAACCCATCCCATGCCGGTTGAATACAATTTCCACCGCCACACTGCCTTCCATGGAAAGGGCCACCAGTTGACCGGATACAGTAATGGTTGGAATCAATGCATTTTTTCGGGCATGTTTGTAATACACTGTGCGATTATCAGCCCCTTTGGCACGTGCTGTGGTAATATAATCTTTGGAAAGCTCTTCAATCATGCTCGACCGGGTAATGCGCATTAACAGGGCTACCACTACAAATACCTGGGTGGCGACTGGTAAAACCAGACGTTTCAGTGCGTCTATTGTAATGGCGGCATTCATGTTAAGTATACCATCAATTGTATACAAACCGGTGTATCGAATGAATTCATCCGGGTGGTTGAGTAAATATAACTGAAAATCATCGCCGATAATGCCTGTGCCAAACCACCCCATATAGCCATAGAAAATCATCAGCAAAACAAGGGCAAATAAAAAGGTGGGCAAAGACCATCCAACAATAGCAATAATTCGCGTCATGTGATCAATTGCCTTTCCCCTGTGAATTCCTGCAAGTGTGCCCAGAGCAATCCCCAGATAAATTGTCAATGGCACTGCATATAAGTTCAACTCCAGTGTCACAGGAAGGTATTGACAAAAGGCATCCCAAACCGGTTGCGCGGCAACCAATGACCATCCAAAATTGCCTTGTGCGGTTTGTGAAATCCATCGGGCATATTGAACATAAAAGGGCTGATCCAGGCCATATTGCTTGATTATTTGTGGAATATTCTGAGCCTGTTGTGGACTTTGTACATATGCGGCTGCCCGACGTTCGGGTGAGAAGGTCATCAAAATGCCAAATATAAGCAAAGAGATACCTGCCAGTACAAATATTAAAAATATACATCGTCGGACTATAAATGGAAACATCTACTTATCGCCTGTATAAATTTTTCAAGTTTTCCCAATCATCGCTAAAAATAGGATTGAGCCAAAAACCGCTGATATCATCACGATATGCACGAAAATTGACTGTTTGATAAAGCAATATACCAATTGCGTCTTCATACCAGGTCTGTTGCAATTTTTCATAGATAGCACGGCGTTGTATTGGATCGACTATTTTAATGCCCTGCTCGCAGAGGTGGTCAATGTCAGGGTCATGATACCGGATATATTTTCCCAAAACCCCTTTTGAATGCATAAAATTATACATAAAGTTGTGGGGATCTGCATAATCAGCGCTCCATCCAATTAAAAAGAATGGATACATATAATTGCGATAATTGACAAGATAATCTTTCCAATCCACGTTTTTCACTTCAATTTGAATGTTGCGGTTAAGGGCCATCATGTTTTCAGCCAACATCAATGCCGCAGCTTCTCGCATTTCATTTCCTGTATTATAGACAATGGTCATGCGAAAACCGAGCTTCCAAACTTTTCCACCCCATGCTTTTTTTAAATGGGCAATCATTTTGTAAGGATCGTATTCATAGATTGGGGTGCTGGTATGATAGGGCAAACCTTCAATATTGGGACTGGTGGGAACAATGGCCATATTATTGAGAACATCCCGGCGGTACATGTTTCTGTCAAAGCCATGCAAAAAGGCTTTTCGTATATGAGCATCAGAAAAGAAATCTACAGGAATTCCTTTACCATCAAGCCTGCCACTGCCAATATAGGGATTTGCAGTGTTGTTAATTTTTCGACAAAACAAGGCACCAGAAACAGATAATTGCGGTACCTTATAAAAACTCAAGCCTTTAATAGATAAAACTTCTGGAATATGAATACTGTCCACAGTGACCCGGTCTGCATCCCCATTTTGAAGCATCATTTTGCGTGTACTCCATTCCTTGACATACTTGAAAATTGCAATTTTAAGAGGAGGCTTTTTACCCCAGTACTGTTCGTTTCGTTCAAAAATGAATTGCTTGGAGACTTGCCAGGATTTCATTTTAAAAGCGCCAGTACCATTGGCAATTTTTTGAAGAGGCTCCTGGCCCATTTTGGGGTTGTTAAATTTTTTTGCATTTTCAAGTAGACCATCCCAACATCCTTTAGTAATTGCCCATTCTTTATCCAGAATAACGCCCACTGATGTACACAAAATGCTCAAAAATGGGGGGTATGGACGAACCAGATGAAAGCTAACTGTATTGCCAAGAACAGAAACACACTGATCAATTTTTGTAAAGATATCAGGTAATAACTCTCCATTTTTATTACGAGTACTGGTGATTCCCAGAAGGGGTTCCAATAGCATCCAGATAGGGCCGCCATCTGGATCGGCAATCATATACCGCTTGAATGAGTATTCCACATCCTTAGCAGTCAATTTTCCACCTTCATGAAATCGAACACCAGCACGTATGGTAAATGTGTATTTAAGACCATCTTTTGAAATACCGCCATTTTCAAGAGTGGGAACAGCTGTTGAAAGCATTGGTTTATATTGATCTACAGAACTGCCATCGAAAAAAATAAGGGGTTCGTAAATATTTAGAATACGTTGATGGGAAGTTGTGTCATAGGCCATGCAAGGATCAAGGGTTTGCAATGTTGCGTATGAGGCAAAAACAAACCGATCTTTTTGATTGCAATGTCCATCTGGTTCTGACATGAACAGCCCGAAAGAAATAACGAAGGCTATTAAGATTTGAAACTTAGTTTTCATGCTTTTTTTCCTTGTTTTGTCTTGCTTTTGATTAATACCATCTATTCTTAGCAGAATAGTCCCTGTAATACAACCAATAATTGTTTATCGTTTTGATATTGCTTAGGTTAATTGACAATCTTGACAATTACTAAGTTTGGATCATTTCATGCACCCCCTTTGCACTCATTCTTTTTAGGGAATGTTCGAAAAAAATACCTCAATTATATCCTATTTTTGATTGTATTGTAAAACAATCTTTAAGTCAATGCTTAGAAATGTTCTAAAAATAACTTCCCCATTATTGATATTGTTCGTTTTGAGGTAAATGTACTGTGGAGACTTGACTTGTGGCTTATTCACAATCCCGCTTGCTAACGCGCGCACGTTTACCGAAAGGACACCATGAAAGAGGATTTTGGTTACACTCTTTTTATTCCTGATCAATACCCATTTTTCATTATAAAAAATGCTAGAAAACAACTGAATATTATTGAATAGAAAATGATTCCCATGCGTTGAAATTTTCTAATTGTTATCTTTGAATTCATCTGAAAATACCACATCATTGTCACAATCAAAGAAATGAAAACAATAACATGAAAATAACATGCAAATATAAGATACTCAATCATTGGGATATATTGAATATTCAGAGCAGTTATTTCATAATAGTGATACCATGAAATGAGAATCAACAACAGCGAGCATACAGGAATACAGCTATTGAAATACTTCTCAATTTTTATTAACATGAAATATGGCATGAGCATGCAAAGGATTAATGGCAGAAGGTGTAATACTGCATAAAAGATATTCCTTTTTTTTATTTCAATGACAGTGTTGAGTTGTGAAAATATATCCGGTTGTTCTGATTCAACGATTTGAGACTGTATCGTTTTTTCTAAAAAACTCTGATATGTTGTTTGATTCATAAATTTCCATCCAGAAACTGACATCTTATGAAAATTATTATCAAAAAATTTTGTACCAGATATATATATGAGTTTATCTCTGGTCAGTGTTTTGTGATAAAAGGAAATAACAAGTTTTTGCTGATCCAATGGAAAATCTTTCATGTCAAAAGACGAATAAAATTTACCCTGCACATGATACTTTTTTGTTGTGATCCCATCTTTTTGCCTTGTTGAAACAGGACTCGTTAATGATATAGGTTCAGCTGCATTTGAAAAAATGATATCATTATCTTTAAAAGCTTCCATATATCTGAAATATAAGTAAAACTGCGCCTTAAATGAAAATTTTTTCAAATCAATATCTTCAATCGAAAGCATTTTGATCCCGGCATATACAAGATTGATCTTTTGCATCACATTATCATTGATCAGAATCATGTCGCCTTCCAATGTTTTTTCCAAAGTAGTATCATCCAATTCTTGCGGTGGAATAAGACCATATTGGGCATAGGATGGAACCGGTTGATTGTTTTGGAAGACACCAATGATCATTGGTTTTTCAGTATTGCCATTTTCATCAAAAAAAATATTACCAGTTACTCCTTTCACTGAATTCTCGTATGAATAAAAGAGTTTTAAACTTTCTCTAATTTTACTTCTTATAGAATAAATATTGTCTTTTTTATTTAAATGCGCATTTTTTATTGCATGGATTCCAACGCAGATCGCATCATAATAGCTGGCAGAAATCCAATATGGATAATCATCATATTTCTTCTTAAATTGATTCAAAAAAATATGCGCCTGTTGATTCGTTATTTGATGCATAAAAGGTGTGACATAGTGAATGTTGTCTGTGTAGTCTTTGATGGATGAGTTGATATTTGATAAATTGAGCAGATTCTTGATAAAGGCATCTGTTCCCAAAGAATCTGCACCCAAAATTTTAATTTCTTTGCCTGCCTTTTTAATGGCATCAACAATCTTTACCGAATCACTGGCATGGACAGCCAAAAACAGGGCACTTGAATTGTCCATTGAACTTAATTCATTGCGAAGACTGTCTAAATGAGGGGAGGCATTATGTGTATGATGTTGAAAAACAAATTTTTTCCGGATATCAATCCCCAGATCTCTGGCTGTTTTTTCAAAATGTTCGGCAAGGCTTGTTCCATATTCATCCTGATCATAAATGATACTGACAGACTTAATTTTTAAATGGCTTTTTGCATAATTTACAATGTAATATGATTGAAAAGCGTTATCCGGTATGACTCTAAAATACCATTCGTTTTTATGGGTTACTTTTTCAGCAGTAGCCGATGCTGTAATCGCAGGAACGCCAACATTTCGATAAATTCTTCCAGCAACAATAGAAGTTGCACTAAAGTAGTGACCGATTACCAATAATATGCGATCATCATGGGCAAATTCTTTTGCGACCTTTAGTGCTGTGTATTTATCATTTTTATCATCTTTGACAATTAAATGAATATGATGTCCAAGACCTTGATCATTTTTATTGATATCATCAACATATAAATGGATCCCTTTCAACATGGCATCACCACATAAGCTGTTATCACCACTTAAAGGGCATGCAACACCAATATAAATATCGCCGCCAGATGAAACACGAGAAAATGCCAGGTATCCAAAAAAAATAATGATTATGATTAACAAATGATTTTTTTTAACATTCATTTTAAAGACCAGTTTCTAATGTGCTGTCCTCCCATTGCCATATAATACCACCCTTTAATACGTTCTTTCACAAGGCAATGGGCAATACCATAATAAAGGGGCAAGACAACAGCGTCTTGATCAACCAATATTTGCTCAGCGCGACTGTAGTATTTTAACCTTGTATTGGGATCATCAGAAATTGCCGCTTTGTCAATTAGATCTGCGTACTCCTGATTGTTCCAATGAATTTGATTTGATGACTTACTCGGATGAAAAAGATTGAGAAAATTGTTTGCATCAGGATAATCTGCACTCCATGAAAGTCGAAACATATGGGTGGGTATCCAGGAAGGATCTATAAACTGAGACCATTCTATGGGGTTAAGTTTTAACTGTATATTCAAATAGTTGTCCAAGAAAAGCCCAATAGAGCGCGCAATTTTTTCATTGATTTCAGATGCATTATACGAAAGAACGATTTCAGGAATTCCTTTGCCATCCGGATAACCTGCTTGTTTTAGAAATTTTTTCGCCTGAATGGGGTTAAAATCCAAACCAATTCCAGCTTCAGGTTTCACAGCACCAAAAATTGTGGGTGGTGTAAATGTCATCGCTTCTTGTTCGCCGCCTCTGGTCACCAATTTGACAAGTAGACTTCGATCTATTGATGAAATTATTGCTTTACGTACCAATGGTTTGTCAACAGGATGCAGACTGGTATTAAAGCCATAGGCATATACATTACAACGTATGGCTTTATTATATTGCTCTCTCAGGACAGGATGTGAATTGATCATATGAAGTTTTTTGATTGGGATACTCAAATAGCTCCCGCCTAAAATATCCAACTCATCATTCATATACATTGATAATCCCAGGTTGTTACTAAGGATCACATAATAGCGGATTTCAGGGATAGAAACATTTTGTACATCATAATACATTTCATTTTTTCGAAGAATCATCAGAGAGCCTTTGTTCCAGGCAGCAAGTCGATAGGATGCATTGGTTTGAATAGTGTCTGGATCAGTCCAATGATCACCATATTTTTCAATAACATCTCCTGGCAGGGGTCTGTATATCCATAATCCAGCCAATGATGGAAAATAGGCTGAAGGTTCTTCCAAAATGAATTCTACTGTAAAGTCATCAATTGCTTTGACGCCAATAGAATGAATATCTTGAATGATACCATTGTTAAATTTTTCAGCATTTTTTAGGGCAAATAAATTAAAAACATAAGGGCATTTGGTTTCTGGTCTAATATTTCTTCTTATTGCCCAGACAATATCATGAGCGGTGACTGGTTTGCCATTTGTCCATCTGGCATCTTTGCGCATGGAAAACCGATAGGTGAGGCCATCCTGACTGACATCCCATTTTGTTGCCAGCTCGGGTGTAACTTCAAAGGTTTTATGATCAAAATCAGTCAATCCTAAAAATAATTGTTCAGTAATCTCAATGGATGTATCATCCAGGGTATGTCCAGGATCAATAGTTGAAATCATTCCATTCACTGGCATCCGGATTGTAATTTTTTCAACCAGGTCAAATCCCCTGTCATCTTTTTTGCCATAATCTAATATTTCAAATGCGCCATTGGTAAATTTTTTGTAGTACAAATGGGATGGTGTAATATTTCCATTTTTATTGAACTTATACAAACCGGTAACACCTTCCCACTGAGTGATGCATCGAAGTACATTATTGATAACAATGGGTTGTAACGAATCTCCTTTGTTGATGGCATGGGCCAATAATTTAATTGTATCATAACCTTGTGCAGCATAGGAATCAGGTTCAAATGCAAATTCATTTTGAAAAGTTTTAATAAATTGCTGGGTTTTACTTTTGGGCAAGTTGGGATCAAAACTGGTGCAAACGATTGTATCTTGTGCCGCTTTTCCGGCAATGATCCATAATTTGTTTGTATCCAGGCTGTCAGTTCCTATTATTGGCTCGGTTACGCCCATTTCCCGAATTTGTTTAATTAAGCGTGCGGCTGATGGCGGTTTTCCGGCCAGAAAAATGGCATCAAAGGTTTTATCCTTGATTATCCGGGTAATCAAAAGGCGATAATCTTGATCTCTTTTGGAATAGAATTTTTCAGCAACAATTGAAATGTCTGTATGCTTGATATGTTCATGAAGCAATTCAGCCATTCTTTTTGTTGCACGCGAAATATCATATAATACAATTATTTTTTTTAAATGATTTGCATTTAAGAAATGACAGATATTATCCGCAATATGAATGTCACGTTGGGAATTTCTAAAAACGAAATCGCCACCATATCGGGTTAAATCAGCGCCTTTAGAAAAAAAAAGGATGCCGCTTTTTTTATAAATAACTGATGTCATTATGGCTACATCAGGATTATTGTGTCCAATTACAGCCAGCACATTGAGATTTTTGGCAATTTTTTTAGCAATTTTTTCTCCCTTAATAGCATCATTTTCATCATCATAATGGAGTAGCTCGATTTTTTTTCCAGAAACCCCACCATTTTGGTTTATCTCGGAAGCGGCAAGGAGTGTTCCTTCGTAAAAATGTGAATTGTCTTTTGAAGAATCAACAATGCCAAGGACAATGCTCGTTGCAAAAGAACCGCGTTTTCCTCTTTTTTCAGCAGAAATGTCAGGAAAGAATAACAGATGTTTCAGAAAAATCAGAAGGAAACAAACCGCAATAAAATAAATTAACCATCTGAATGTTTGTATTTTCATATATAAATTCATCAACAAATTATGTTTATTTTTCAGTATTCAGAATAATAGGAACCCCATCTTTTCCATAACCCACAACAAAAACTTTAGCATTATTGGATTTTGCAAAAGCGTGAAGTGCTTGTATTCCATGCCATTTTAATATTTTTTCATCCTGCAAAGATTTTGTGACAATTAGATTGTGATCACCAATGCCAACAGCTTCAATACGTTTTCTCATTGCTTCCTTTTTTTCTTTTTCAACAATGAACTCGTGGGCTTCAACCAGGTGTTTCTGTTCAATTTTAAATCTAATTGCCTCAGCAACGCTTTTAGGCAATTCAATTTTTTTGATCAATACATCATCAACATTAATATATCTTTGCGCAACCTGTTCTATTGCCTGATTAATTGCTTCAATAATCACCTCACGACCAGTTGTATAGATCTGTTCAGCGCCCATGGTACCAATTATTTCTCTCAATACTGATTCAATTTCAGGAATAATGACAGTATGCGCATAATCAGGACCAATCTGTTGATGAAGTACACCAAGGAGTTTAAATTCCGGTGCATATCGAATAGACAGATAGAGCTGCACTTTAAGACCAGTTTTTGATAAGACATCCATTTCAACTGATATTTCCTGAATGCGTATGTTATAAATAAACATTTCATCCCAGGGCATGATAATATTTAGTCCTTCTTCGTATATATGATCAATTTCTGTTCCTGAAAATCGTTTCCATCTAACACCCGCCTGACCTGATTTGATTGAATAGAATATTTTTGAACTTAAAAAAGTAACTGTTAATATCATGATTAAAACAATTGAAATGAATATTGGCGCTTTTGCTACCATTGTTGCTTTTGATTGTTCGTTCATTTTTTTTGAAATGTGCCCATCCTATTAATATCATTTAGGAATACTCGAAAAAATGGGGGGACTTTTTTTTGTATGCCTTAATTATGTTTTTTTGTAACATGATTATTGCTACCTCCCCTCCCTAAAGATTTGAAACGAAAAGCAATACACATGCCATGCAACCCAATATTGAATAAGAATAACAAGGCCTGAGTATTTTGTAAAGAAATAATTTGAGTGTAACCAAAATTGACTGAATTCCGGGGGACACGATCCTTATTTATTGATATAAAATCTTATAATATAACATTTTATATCAAAAAATAAGGTCATATCCCCGGAATTCAGTCTCTTATGTAAACCCTTAATTGCTAAATGTCAAGGTATTGATTATTAACCGATAACCATTTG
>Ga0272440_1000142_pt1 | contig 59418 bp, 47 predicted proteins | sample SSMMMBAug17_FD_192440 | JGI IMG/M metagenome (GOLD analysis project Ga0272440, IMG submission 192440) | Marine sediment archaeal communities from Little Sippewissett salt marsh, Falmouth, MA, United States - SSM-MMB-Aug17 | ecosystem: Environmental > Aquatic > Marine > Wetlands > Sediment ... | reverse complement strand
ATCTATCTGATTATTCAATTCTGGTAACATGTTTGATTCCTATTTATTGAAATATAATAATTTTAGCTTGTTATGTGAATATTTTTAATAAAGCTAAAATTCAAGATAAATGAGGGGGTATTTGATATATCCCTTAATTATTGTGCTCATTTTTGGGGTTTTTTCCATCAATTATTGTGATGACTCATAATGTCAGGACGTTCAGCCACAACAGATTTTAATCTGGCAATATGTTTTTTAAAATCATTGTATATATATTCAATAAAAATGAAAAGTAAGGTTCGCATATGCTTGATGTTGAATCATTGAACAGTTTAAGCATTAATAAATGGGGATCTTATTTTTCGAGCATTCCTATTAAACAAAAGACGCTCTATGGCTTTTTAACCAATTTTTTTTCTTTATAATATTTTAACGCTCCAGGATGAATGGGGGCAGTTAATCCATTAATCATATCGCCAGGAGTAAGGTTTGCGTAAACTGGATGAAATTTCTTGAACTTCTTGATCCTTGTCAATATTTCTTTTGTAATGATATAAATGTCACGTTCGTTTATTGTTGCAGATGTCACCAGAATTGATTTCACACCAAAAGTCATCACATCAGTCTTGTTGCTGTGAGATGGATACTTCGACAATGGAATGCTGGTTTTAATATAATATGGATACTTTTGTAGGATGGAGTCAATATTCATCATCGGAATAAACAAAACTTTTGTTTTACCCGAAAAAATGGCGTTGAAATAATCGGTTGGATGACCTGCAGTGATAAATGCTGCATCCAGTTGATTCGAATGTATCAATTCCGGGACTTTATAGTCCTCATAACCTTCTGATGTGAGATCAACTTCATAGTTTAGCCCCTGATTTTCTAATGCATGTATTGCGTTTTGTCGTTGTCCGGAATTCGAATGACCTAGATTTATGTGCTTTCCTTTTAGGTGAGATATGCAGGTAATGCCAGAGATTTCTGAAGCAATCAGCGTGACCGCTTCCGGGTGAATACCAAAAACAGCTCTCAGATTTTGTCTTGCTTTACCCTCCCACACATGATTGCCATGAACCGCCTGATACAAACGATCTGATTGAACAATACCCAGCTCGATTGTTCCAGACGCTACATTTTCGATATTATAGACAGAACCAGATGTGGATTGCGCATTCAATCGCAACCCAGTTTCTTTACTTTGACTGTTCACAATACGTGCAATGGCACCACCGGTTATATAGTACAAACCGGTAATATCCCCTGTTCCAATGGTGAGATATGTGTTTTCTTGACAAAAGAGTATTTCTGGGAAACCCATCGAAATAATACATATGACTATCAAAACTTTTTTCATTGTTCACGATCCATTTAATACAAATTAGTGTTATTGTGTATTTTTTTCTTTGTGATCAACATTATAAATATGAACATCTCGCTGTGGAAATGGAATTATAATATTTTCTTCTTTAAATCGCCGATCAATTTCAAACCGGATATCAGTTCGTGTAGAAAGACTGAAATCAACATGCACCCAAATTCGCAGTTCGAAGATCAATGCATTGTCTCCAAAATCTGAAAAAACAACATCAGGTGCAGGTTTTTGATAAACGTTGCGATGGTTATTTGCGATATCCAGTAAAATTTCTTTAACCTTATAAATGTCAGAGCCATAGGCAACACCAATGGTAATGTTTCGGCGAATTTTGGGGTCTTTAAAGCTCCAATTGGTTAATCGACCGCTGATAAATTCTGAATTGGGTACAATCAAGGCCGCATTATCAACACTTTTGACAACTGTTGACCGAACATTAATTTTTTCAACATTTCCCCATATCCCATTGATTTCAATCCAATCTCCCACTTGAATGGGTCGTTCAAACAACAATATCAAACCACTGATAAAATTATTAAAGATGTTTTGAAGGCCAAATCCAAGTCCTATTCCCAGAGCACCAAATGCAACTGTCAATGATGTTGTACTGATTCCAACAGCATTCAAAGCAATGATCGTTCCAAACACCCAGAATGAATATGAGGTGATTGTTGAAACAGTTTCCTGTATGCCTTTGGCCATACCGCTGTTCGCAAGCATTTTCTTTAGTATGGTTGTTCGCCAGATCTTGACAAACATGTGCGTAAAAAGAAGAATTAAAAACGAATAGATAAAACCCGGTAAGCTGATTGTTATACCACCAATAGGGATGGGATGATTCAAAATCTTAAATAAATGGATGATTGTCTTTACAGACACTCCCCATGCAAGCAGAATGCAAATGATTGTTAACAATCCCCATATCAGATAAGATAGCCGAATACATGTCCATTTGATGGTTTGACGCGTATTTTGATGAACATCGTCTGAGTGTTCCACTGTTATGATATTTTTATTGATTTCTGTAATCAGCATAAAAATCAGTATTGACCATAGAGAAACAATCAACAATCGTGCCCATGATAACTGCCAATAAATTGATAATTCAGAAAAACCGGATAGTTCCATTAACAGGCTGGCACAAACAATAAAATTGATACTGATTGCAATCATTCGAAAGCGAATTAAAAGATGCCGGTTCGCCTGTAACTTTTTTTCATTGGTTCTAAATAATATTTTCCAGGCAATAACAAAAGCGATCAATGAAATAATTTCAAACGTTATTCTCAAAATATCCAATAAGAACCCGGAACGATCGATGCTGAAATATACGATCATATAGAAAAAAAATGTGATGCGGAAAGCAAGGATCACCATCAATATTTTTTTATAAGTTGCGTTTGAAATGGGATATCTTTGCACATTTTGTTGAGCCCAAAATTTTGTCGCATCTAATATCCATCGGGTAAATAGCCACATGATCAGAACATTTTTTATAAACAACACAACAATAATGGGTGAGTAGAGTAAGGCGCATACGATGATCGCAAGCATTGTCATTCCTGTAAGGACAATGGAGTTGGTGATTAGATGAAAAGCAAATGTGCACCAGAAATAATTTTCCAATAATTGTCGTTTTATGAGGAGCCGTTGAAAGAGGTGTTTTAGTTGGAAAAGAAGGGTCAATATAAATATGAACACGACCATTGAGGTGTATATAACAATGCCATATGTTTGCCATAAATGATGATGATAGGAAACCCAGAAATGGCTTGAAAACAGAGATTTCCATTTTGAGATAATCATCACAAGTTCGGTTCGAAATTGTTGCAATACAGTGATGTTCGAAGTAAATGTTTTTCTTTGAAACAATGCTTTGGTTCGTTTTTCATTGATATATGACTGACATTTATTTTTCAAGTCTTGAAAAGACAGTTTGATTTCAGAATAGTTGCGAGACTGTTCACTATACATGGAACTGATTTGATCCAAAAGAAGAAGCTTGTCTTCTAAAATGAATGTCAATGTTTCCAAATTTTCGACAAGAATTTCAGGAACAGTTAGCATCTCCCCCATTTTTTCAATGGAAATTTGTGATAGCTGTTTTTTATTGGTCTCATGTCTTTCAGAAGTCTGCGAATATAATTCATTGACTGATTTCAATTGCGCATTTAATGCATCCTCTTGCTTATTAATTTGATAAATCACTGCCTGGATTGCAATGTAGGTTCGTTCCAGGTCTTTTAGTGTGTTGTTTTCCTTTGATAAAAGATTCGTATAAGAAGATAACTTGATTTGATAATCATTGAATGATTTATCATCCTTTGCTTGTTCACTCATCAACTTAGCAAAAGTTTTTTTCAGTGTTAATCGGCTCTTTTTTTCTTCTTGAATGGTACTTTCAATGGACTTACAGAGTTCAATATATTGAATTTGATCTTTGTATCTTTGAATAATGCCAGTATTGAAGGTAACAGTGATTGATGAGTCATTTGCAATGGACTCATTTTGATTACGTTTTTCCTGGGCAGTTATACTGGTCAGCCCAAAAATGCAAATAATTAGATATGATAACACGAAAACTTGTTTCAAAGTCACACCTCGTAGAATTTTTCCTCAATTGTGATTTACCATAAAAGCCAATTTGAAAAAAAGTGTTTAAAAAAGGAGTCAAACCAGGCAAGAGCTAAAATGGCGAACCTTATGTTCACTGGTCTAATAAAGGGGGCCTTTTTTTATGCCCTGAAAGGACATTATATACTAGCCCAGGGCAACGCCCTGAAAAAATATCAAAATAAGTTTTAGCCCTGTTAGGAACTGTTAGGGCGAAACATAAATGGACTACGAAACATAAGGTTCTACCACCATTGAAAAAAAGGTTATTAGAATATCGCCAACATACACAGTTGGTAAAAACATAATCATTAGCTAATTGCCTTGGCCTTTGCCGCAACCTGATCCGCCATTATTTTTTTGTAATCCAGTAATTGTTTTTGCAGTTCTGGATTAATTATAGCCAGCATTTGTATGGCAAATAATGCGGCATTCTTTGCGCCAGGCTTTCCAATTCCCATGGTTGCCACAGGTACCCCTGGAGGCATTTGAACTGTTGAAAGTAAGGCATCCAACCCTTGTAAGGATGATGCATTGATTGGTACGCCAATAATAGGAATGCATGTATGAGCGGCCAGAAAGCCGGCTAAATGCGCTGCCATACCTGCACCAGCGATAATCACTTTAATGCCTTTTTGTTCGGCATCACGAACAAACTGTGCAACACGATCAGGGGTTCGATGTGCAGATGCAACTGTCATTTCATAAGAAATGTTAAATTGCTTAAACACCAGTGCCGAAGCTTTCATGACATTTAAATCTGAATCACTTCCCATCACAATGCCGACTTGCGGTGCCTGTGCCATGCGGTCTACAGCCTTTTGTCCGATATCTTTTCGATAATAGCATTCATCCCATGAAATGTGTTTTACCGTATCATATGCTTCCTTGATTGCATCTGGAATATTATTTCCGAGGGCAGTCACACCAAGTACGCGTCCCCCAATTGTGACAATATCATGGGCCTTGTAAGCAGTCCCTGCATGAAAGACAGTGACTTTCTTTTTGTCAAAATCTGTATCAAGTCCACTGATTTTCATGTTGCGCTGATATGATTCAGGATACCCGCTTGATGCCATCACCACACAAACAGCTGGTCTAGGATCAATATCTAACTTTATCCGATCCAGTTGTCCATCAATACAGGCATCCATAACATCCACCAAATCAGATTTCAATCGCATCAAGAGGGCTTGACATTCTGGATCTCCAAAACGCACGTTGAATTCCAAAACAAACACCTTTTCTCGAACAATCATCAATCCTGCATACAATACACCACAATAATGGATGCCTTCAGATTTTAAGCCCTTTATGACTGGAATCATTATGGATTCCAACACTTTATCATGCATAATACGATCAATGACTGGCGCTGGCGAATAGGCCCCCATACCACCGGTATTGGGTCCCTGATCATTATCGTAAATGGGTTTGTGATCTTGTGATGATGGTAGCGGTAAAACAGTTTTGCCATCAGTGAATGCCAAAAAGGATGCTTCCTCACCCACCAGGCATTCTTCAATGACCACTTTTTTACCTGCATTTCCAAATATTCGGTCTGTCATTATTTTTTGGACTGAATCAATTGCTTCATCATGGGTTTGACAAATAATGACGCCTTTACCTGCAGCAAGTCCATCTGCTTTCACTACAATGGGCGTTTCCTGAGAACGAATATATTGTTTCGCTTTGTCAACATCATCAAATGATGCCCCGCGGGCACTAGGAATATTATATTTTTCCATGATATATCGAGAAAACGATTTGCTTGCCTCTATTTGAGCGGCCATTTTTCCAGGGCCAAAGACCCTGAGGCCTTCTTTTTCAAAGCGATTGACTAGGCCAAGAGATAAAGGCAACTCCGGTCCAACAACTGTCAGATCAATACTTTGCTGAATGGCAAAATCCAACAATTCTTGAATATTATCAGCCTGAATATCAACACATTCAGCAAGGCTGGCGATTCCAGCATTTCCTGGCGCGCAGTATATTTGTGACACTTTCTGGCTTTGCGAAATTTTCCAAACCATAGTGTGCTCTCTGCCGCCACTTCCGATCACGAGAACTTTCATGATACCTCCTGCAAAGAAATTTATATTTTGGATTATATTTCATTATTTCGATATATTTGTCAATATCAAACCAGACAATTTAACTTTTTGCATGACAGATATTAGAAAAACTATGTTGATATCTGATAATTCTGCATAAAGGACAAAAACAGTGAAAATAAATAATTGATGATAAAAACTCAAAAAATTGAACACAGTGGCCGGGCCTCATTATTCCAGTTGTAAAGAACGTTCCAGCAATTGTGTGGCAACACTTTCTTCCAAAGGCTTTGAAAAATAGAATCCCTGGACCGAGTCACATGATAAAGCTTTTAAAACAGATAACTGATCTTTTTCTTCAACACCTTCAGCAACAACTCCTAGTTTCAAATGATTTGCCAGGGACAAAACTGTTTTAACAATCTCCATATCTTCAGCAGATGCATTCATATTGGCAATAAATGAACGATCTATTTTAAGTCCATCAATGGGAAATCGATTTAAGTATGACAATGAAGAATAACCTGTGCCAAAGTCATCAATGATTAACTGAATTCCCATTTGTTTTAAGGCATTCATTTTTTCGATAGATGTTTCAGAATAATTCATCAAAACAGTTTCAGTCAGTTCAATTTTTAATTGGCTGGGCTTGCAATTATATTGTTGAATTGTTGATGAAAGAAATTCAACAAAATCCTGTTGAATAAACTGTTTACTAGAAACATTCACACTCACTGTCAGATCTTGAAAATTTGCAATCATAAGATTCCATCGATTGATCTGCTGACATGCTTCAGAAATAACCCATCGGCCCAATGGAACAATCAAACCTGTTTCCTCTGCAAGGGGAATAAATTTAGCGGGTGATAATAATCCATGGACAGGATGGCTCCATCGAACGAGTGCTTCAAATCCTTGAATTTTCTCAGAGCCTGTTCTAAGTATGGGTTGATAATGAAGGACGAGTTTTTTTTCATTCAGAGCATTTCTGAGGTCATTTTCAATATTGATAGATTCAATGGCTTGCTCATGCATTTTTTTATTAAACACCTTAAAGCATGCTTTTCCAGACTCTTTTGCCCGATACATTGCAATGTCAGCATCACGCAAAATATCCTCAGAATTGGAATAAAGATCAACCTTTAAAACAATCCCAATACTCGCACTGACATGTATCTCATTATTTTCTATGAACACAGGTTCTTGAGCAATATCGCGAATGCGACGTGCAACACAAATAACATCTCTCATTTCAAAAAACTCTTCTAAAATAATTGCAAATTCATCACCCCCCAACCGTGCGACAGTATCGACAGAGCGAATGCATTGTTGGAATCTTTCAGACATTTCTTTGAGTAACTTATCTCCAATATGATGCCCTAATGAATCATTCACACGTTTAAAACGATCCAGATCGAACATAATGAGTGCGTATTGATAATTTTTTCTTCGTTTTCGACGTTCGATGGCATGATTTAATCGTTCAATAAACAAGGCACGATTGGGCAGGCCTGTTAAAGCATCGTAAAATGCCTTTTGATACAATTGTTCTTCAAATGCTTTTCTTTCAGAAATATCATTGTAGATATAAAAAATGCCATCGATTTTTCCATCAATTTTAATGGGATACCCCAACATGAATACAGGTACGAACCGACCATCTTTATGCCTTCGAATGGTTTCTTTTTGAATATTTTTCCCTTTTAATACTGTCTGATTGATTGTAAGGACTTCATTTACTCGATCTTTTGGAACGATCAGTTCTCGATTTAATTTAAATGTGACTTCATCTGATGTGTATCCAAACATATTTTCAAAACCCTTATTAATTGAAATGATCCGGCCTTGGTCGTCAATTCTAACAATTGCCTGAGGTGAGTTTTGAAATAATTGTTTGAAATATTCCCGCTGTCGTTGAAGGGCGATCATAACACTGTTGTATTTTTGAGCAATGGGGCCGATTTCAGTAAAAGGATCAACAGGGACACGAAGTGATAAATCTCCTGTTTTTTCTTGCTCGCTCATAATGCTAAAAAGGCTTGAGGTTTCTGTTTTTGCACCATGCTCAGATACATTCAGTCCAAGTAATTCATCCTTTTGAGACACTCGTAAGGGGAACTTTTTATTGAGCATCCACAGAAACAACAGTGATAATGGAAATGCAAGTAAAAAAGCAGTGAATATGCCGATGCATTGCACGCAAAACTGTTGAAAAAAGTTTAAACCATTATCAAGAATTTCATTATTACCAAAAAATGCAACCGCCATTGTTCCCCAAATACCACATCCCAAATGCACTGGGACGGCACCAACAGCGTCGTCAATTTTATAATGAATTAACACATACTCAGTTCCCATGCACACCCATGCGGAGATCATTCCAATAATCACCGCAGAAAAAATACTAACACAGTGACAGGATGCAGTGATTGCAACAAGACCGCCAATCGATCCATTAATGAGGTAACTAATGGTGGGGGTTTTGTTTAAATACCAACCGGTTAATAAATACATCACTGCACTGCTTGATCCAGCCAGCATGGATTTAACAATAATTGAAGGAACATCAGAATTAAAAGCAAGGGTACTTCCACCATTAAACCCAAACCAACCCATCCATAAAAGTAATGTCCCAAGAACTGAAAATGGAATGTTCCATGATGTTATTTCAACCGCTTGATTGTCATTATTGAATCGTCCTTCTCTTGGCCCAATCAGAAGCAATGCTGCTAAAGCAACCCAACCTCCAATACTATGAACAACTGTAGAACCGGCAAAATCAATAAACCCAATTTGGGCTAACCATCCTGAACTTTTAAATTCATTAATGCCATTCCATACCCAGTGGCCATAAAAAGGATAAATGAATGTTGACAAAAAAATAGCAATTAATAAATAGGATGAAAACCGCATTCTTTCTGCAACAGCACCAGAATATATGGTGGTTGCAGTTCCACAGAACATGGATTGAAAAAAGAAAAATGCACAAAGAAATGCATTATTTTCAAAATTGTACAAAAATTGGGATGTTCCCCAAAAGCCATTAAAGGATTTTCCAAACATGATCCCAAACCCAATGATCCAGAAAAACAATACTGCAAACACAAAATCTGCCAAATTTTTGATCGCAACATTGATACTATTTTTTGAGCGTGTCATTCCGGATTCCAAACACATAAAACCTGCCTGCATGATAAATACCAGTATCCCAGAAACTATAATCCATAAAGTATCTATCATGAGTGAATAATTTTTTTCCATTTTTTTTCCTAAAAAAGTAATTCATAATTTTCTATGAACGATTATTTCGATTTTTTTCCTAAAAAAGTAATTCATAATTTTCTATGAACGATTATTTCGATTTTTTTCCTAAAAAAGGAATTTTCAAGTATATTTAAGGCAAGGACTATGCCAGAATTATTTTTTGCTTATAAATCGTTTGGTTAAATAAAGATATGTTTTTTGACTATGTGTTCATATTGACACAGAAAAAGACAAGCTCTTTGACTAATGAGGAATAACCACTTGAAATCAATAAAAGGTACAAAATTGTATCGTATTTGATGTTGATACAACAATGTTGAAAAAAATAGAATTGGGAATCTATGAACATTGTTCAAAATCGAGGGTAAGGTTTTTTATAATGCGCAGATATCCGGCCATTCAATTGATTCTAGATGTTGAACTAATTGATCAATGGCCAATTCAATTTGTTCAATTTCATTGAAATCTGGAAGCTGTGTTTTGTCTGTTTTTTCCATTTCTTGAATCATTTTTAGCAGACGTTTTCCTCCAATATTGCCGCTATTGCCCTTTAACGTATGTAACTTTTTGTAATATCCATCAGGGTTATTGTCTGCATGAAATTTTTTTAAATCATGAATATATTGATATGCATCCTTTTTGTAGATACCAATAATTTCCTGAATAACGCCATCGTCTTTTCCACAAATGTTTACCAGGTGAGACTGATCAAATATTTCGTCTGAAACTTCTTTTTTGTCAACCGATTGCTGACTGTAATCCTTTGAACAATATTTAAGGAGCATCTTTTCAATTTTAGCCACATTGATAGGCTTGGCAATGAAATCGTCCATACCAACTGCCTTACATCTTTCGCGATCCTTGTTCATGACAAGGGCAGTCATCGCAACAATAGGTGTATGTATCCCTTTTCGTTTTTCATTTTCACGAATTTTTTGAGTGGCCTCAAAACCATCCATTATCGGCATATTTCCATCCATAAAAATCACATCAAAATTTTGTTTTTCCAGAACACGTAGGGCAACCGCACCATTATCTGCAATAGTCACGTGACACCCTAATCGTTCCAAAAGGCCATGGGTCACTTTTTGGTTCATTACATTATCTTCCACTAAAAGAATTTTAATATTCTGATATTTTTTGACGTTGTTTTCAGATGCCACAATGTCAGGCAATTTTTCTTCTTGAATATTGACTATTAATTTACGCAACATATTAAAACGAATAGGTTTTTGAAGAATTGATTGAAAAATTTTTTCTGCATCGTTATATATATCATCTGGAATAGCGCCAGATATTATCAAAACCATAGCCATATTTTTCTGTATTTTTTCATTAATAATAAATCTTGCCAATTCAAGACCATCAATTTCAGCCATATGAAAATCTATCAATGCCATATTGAAAGGTGGATCATGACGAATTTTATGCAACGCATTTTGTCCATTTTCAACCATTGTACAATTGATATTCAATGCTTGACAGTAATCTGCCATAATTTTTCGTTGAATCGGATTGTCATCAACCACAAGCATTGAATAGTCAGAATGACCTGCGATAGTTTCGATGGGCTGTTGTTTGTCTGAAATGGTTAAGTCAAGTGTAAAAGTAAAGGTTGTGCCTTGATTCAACTGACTTTCAAGAAAAATATCACCGCCCATAATTAAAACCAGTTGTTGACAGATCGATAATCCCAAACCTGTGCCGCCATATTTTCGAGTGGTTGTCGTATCCGCCTGGGTAAACTTGGAAAAAATTTTGTTCTGATTTTCTTGCGAAATGCCAATGCCTGTATCAACAACTTTAAACAAGAATGTCCCTTTTTCATGATTATTTGCAATTTGTTGTACACTAATTAATATGTGCCCTTTTTCAGTAAACTTGATTGCATTACCTGTTAAATTGTTAAGAATTTGACGAATGCGTGTTGGATCTCCAACAACAAAATTGGGCATATCTGGAGGAACGTGGACCAAAACATCAATTCTTTTGTTTCTTACCTGAGCCGCCATTAATTGGCCGATCTGCTCAATCGTATCTCTCAAATTGAAGGATACAGATTCAATCACCAGTTTGCCTGCTTCGATTTTTGAATAATCCAGTATATCATTCAACACTGTCAATAAGGACTCCGCAGAACAAGAGATGGCATCAATGTATTCCTTTTGACGAGAGTTCAGGGGCGTCATTGTCAGCAACTCTATCATACCAAGTATGCCATTCATGGGTGTCCGGATTTCATGGCTCATATTGGCGAGAAACTCACTTTTTGCCTGGCTGGCGGCTTCAGCCGCTTTTCGTTCTTGCTGGGCTCGGTTACGTTCAATTCTTTCTGAAATATCGACAATGGAGCCTTCAATATACATTGTTGTTTCCCAGGTTTCACCAACACGTCTGGCCATTAATGAACACCATTTGTATGATCCATCTTTTTGAATCATTTGAACGTCATAATTTCTCACTTGTTGGAACTTCTTGAGTTGCGAGAATAAATGGTCCCGATCAACAGAGTTTAAAAAATAAAAGGCCTCATGGTGGTATGCATGGTCGATCAATTCATCGGGTGTTTGAAAGCCGAGTATTGTTGCCAGGGATGGATTGGCTTTTAACATTTTTCCATCGGTGGTAATTTGATATATTCCTTCAACCGCATTTTCAAAAATGCTTTGATATTGCTTTCGGGCATCATGAAGATTTGATATTTGTTCATGAATGGCCTGTTGCATTTTAAAAAAACTTTTCGATAAACTATGTAATTCATCTTTCCCCTGGAAAACAGGCAGCTCAATATTGTAATTTCCTGATGCAATTTGCCTGGCAGCGTCATCAAGCTGAATAATTGGGGTGACAAAATTTTTCTGTGCCCAAAAAAAAGATAAACCTGCTCCAGCAATTAATGATAATCCCAATATGCTGACCAGAACAATTGTCGATATGAATTGTAGATCATTCATTTGACCTGTTGCTTTGGTGATAAATGTTTGAAGAATTTCGGAAAAGGCATCTTGAAAATGGATCATGTTTTTTCGAAAACTGCTTTGAGTTTCACAGATCAAGCTGTACTGAAATAGGTAAGATCGATATTTGTTAAACACTTGAGATATCATTTCACTGTTTTCTTTTAACACAGGGTGGTTCATGGTTTGATTTTTCCATTCTTGAATGGACAGGTCCATTTGTTCCAACAAACCTTTTAATTCTTTCCATAAATGATGTACACTGCGACGACAATAACTATCTACAATAATTGTTAATAAATCGAACTTTCTGCTAAGATGATCCACATAAAAGGGAGGGGTGTGAATAAGTTGTTCAAGATCCTTTTCCAATTGATGAATGGTTTTTTCAACCTGGATTTTTCGTTCTTCAGAATGAATATATTGATGACAAAATATACTGTACTGTTTAAACTCCTGAATGGCTTGAGCCATTTGGATTTCGATTCCCATTCGGTGAATCAATGGTTTGTTAAAACGATCAATATGATGCGAACACTCGGCTAGATAAATGAAAACGCGATCTTTCATTCTATTTTGAATCAAGCGACCTTCATCATATGCATATAATCGAAATTGATCGTGGTAATACTTGACTTGTGAAAAAGAGTTTTGAATACTGTATATCTGGTCATAAAAAGTGATCCCTTTCATGGCATTTCTGAGCATGATATGACCAAACACACCGATAATAAAGGTAAAACTAATCACAATCCATAAACAAAGGCCCATTTTTTGTCCTAATGACAAATTTTGGATATATTTTTTTATTTTTTTATTTGTTTTCATTTGCTATCATTATTTTAATTTGAGTTCGCTGAAGAATGAGCTATGATACATGTGTTACTGCAAATAACTTGCCGTTTAATGAAATAATATTTGAATATATCACCCAAATCCATGGAGCGAAAATGATCAATCAACATTTTTTAACCCGGGTTTTACTAAAAAAGAATGAATTTGATCAATGAAGTGTTTTCTTATTCTCTTGTTGATTGTCATCATGATTCGCAAAAACAATGAACATTTTGTATACACCGGCTATCCTGTTTATATTCATATGATTTTTATGTTTTTTGTTTTTAATGGTAAAGAAAAAATCTTGAAGTTATGTCCATGTTGTGCAAGATTACATAAATTATTTTTACCGATGTTATAAGAATAATTTCCCGAAACATGTCTTCGGGCCAAAATAGAGAGGAAAAAACATGTTTAAAACACTGAAAGCCAGAATGATAACAGTGCTTATTGGTTTTCTAACCTTAACGTTTGTTTTATTTTATGGTTTTTTATATGAAGAGATAATTTCAACATTAAATCATCTTGGCCTGAATTCTGCACGAAAAATGCTTTCATTTGCGATATTGAATCTTGAAAGCAAATGTAAAGGCATTCACTATTATGAAAAAATGTGGAGACAACAGAAAAGGAATGTCATCAAGAATATGACGCTCAGCCAAAGACGAAATATCGGCCTCTTTCTACAACAAGTGAAGGAAAATCGTTTATCCAAAGAAATGGCACAATCCATCATACTTGAAAATATTCAAGAGTTTCGATATGGCCAGAACAGTTTTTTCTGGATTTTTAATGACCAGGCTGTCTGGCTTTCACATCCTGATCCCTATGTGCTTAAACAGGACTGGAGCAAAAAAGTAGATCCCAATGGTCAATTGATACTACCACCCATGATCAAAGAAGCCAAAAAAACAGGGCATGGTTATTATTCATATTTAGGACGTCGACCGCAAGACAAAAATTACCAAAACATTCATTGTTATTATGAATATATTTCAGACTGGAACTGGATTATTGGAACGAGTTTTTATGATGATGAGATTCAAGATGGTATTAATGAGCGGAAACTATCTTTGCTTGAAGAATTACGTCACGCATTTGATAACATCGATATCGGTAAATCCGGTTATTTATTTTTGTTTGATCAAAAAGGTAAAATATTGTCACATCCATATTTGCCAGTGGGAACAGATCTTTCTGGAATTGTGAATAAAGCATCCGGACATTTGCTGTTCAGTGAATTAATAGATTCATCCAGCGATCCAGATAAACCGCTTCAATATTTATGGGATAAAGCCACCCAACGTGGTGAATATAAATATTGGAAATATGCTTATTCATATCATTACAAGCCATTTGATTGGTATTTAACAGCAACTTTTTATCAGGAAGAAATCCATCAACCAGCCAATATATTTTTAAACAAGTTTGCTATTTTAGCACTGTTTTTTTGCTTGCTGTTCATTATCCTGATTATTGTGTTTGTTTCATCCATCAGCACGCCAATCCTCAGGCTTGCCTCATGTATTCATGAAATGGGGAACAACAATCTTTACGCCATTTTACCAGAAAAAGATCTCAAACGAAAAGATGAACTGGGAATTATTGCAAGGGGTTATGAAGCTACTCGAGGTTATTTGTCTAATATCATTACTGAAATGAATCAGCATGCCAAAACTGTTGCTCGGGCATCAGAAAATTTTTCAAAAGGCGCTAAAGAACAATTTACGCTGGCTGAAAAGATGGATGAGCATGCGCAAATTTCAGTTCAGAGTTCTGCAAATAATCTCAAGCACATTCAACTTATCACCAATGAAACCGAACTGGGAGCAAGGGATATCAATGCAATCCTGGCACGGATTAATCAATTGAGTGAAAATATCAATTCTGTAGCACAGTCTGCTGCGACTTCATCAACCAACATGACGACAATCAGTAAACTCGTTATTGATGTCTCAGATGATATCAACCAGGTGACTGAGTCCATAGAAAATATGGCAGGAGATTTAACCTCTGTATTCAGGAATTCATCAGACAATGTGGCCATATCCAAAAAAGCGGAAAAACAAATTACCAAAAGTTTGGGGGCCATGAACAAGCTTCAGGAAGCTTCAGAAAATATAAATAATGCGGTTCAGTTAATTAGTGCCATTTCAAGTCAAACGAATCTTTTGGCGCTTAATGCGACCATAGAAGCTGTCCACGCCGGTGAGGCTGGAGAAGGTTTCGCTGTTGTGGCTGAAGAAGTTAAAGTGTTGGCTTCAAAAACCAATGACGCCAACAACCAAATCCGAAAACTCATTGTGAAAATTAGAGAATACATTGATGCCACCATACAGAGTATCCATGAAACCAATGCTGCAATTAAAGCTGTGGTTGAGAATAATGTCGCTATTGGTGAATCCATTGAAAGCCAGCGCGATATTTCCAAGAATCTGTCTGAAGTGATTGAGTCTATCTCCAGCGGGGCAAAGGAAAGCGCTCAGAAAGCTCGAGAGTCTGATGATGGTCTCAAAGAAGTCACCTTTTTCTCAGCTGAAGTTGCGGACCTGGCAAAAGAATCTGCTGAGAGTGTTGCTCAAACAGCAGGTCGAATTAAAGAAATCGCTGAAAGCAGTGATGTTGTTTTATCAGGCATTCAGGCATCAAATAATAATATTGTGAAAATAAACGAATACTCTGGAAATATTACACGAGTTGCCAAAAACAATAATCGAAATGCCCAGGAGTTAAATAAAATGACTGAAACGTTGGATAAGATTGTGAACATTTTTAATACCTGTAATATTTCTGATCCCAAATCAGGAAAACCTTCATAATGAAACTTTTTTATAAATTGCTCATTATTACTCTTGCCCCACTTATCTGTATTGGCGGACTATGCAATGTTTATTTTGCGAAAATGTACAATCAAATAGAATCTCATTTTGAAGAAAAAATTATTCGATGTGTTCAAGATATAACCTACCATTTTCAAACAGAATTCTCTTATATTCATTCTCTTGCTTCCATTATTGCAAAAGATGTTGATATTCAAAAATCCTCTGACAATGTCAATTCCAAACGATTGTTGAACAAGACAAAACAATTTATGCAATTCAATGTATCTGGCATTCTTTGTGTGGATGAATTCTTTCAGACTCAGTGTCAGGTGGGGAAATTGCCTGTGACAACAAAAACACTCAAGCAATCTTTTTTTCAAAATGCTCATAAAGAATCTCAAACAGGCATTCTTGAAATTGACAATCAATTATATGCCTTATCTGTATTTCCATTTGAGAATCAGCAAGGATTTGTTGTTGTCGGCAAATGTGTCTATCCAGATATTTATGATGCTATTAAAAACCATTTGAATATTCAATTTTTCATCCGATATCAAAACACCACAATTGGCATGGCAGATCATCGTGTTTCTGTTGGTTACTGGAAAAAAAAAACAATGCCCATCCATTTAAACGATACAACGCTTCATATTACGATTTATAAACACACAAGCCTTCTCCAGACAATTATCGATTCACGAAAAAAAGTGCTGTTCTTTTCGTTCATTGCCCTTGTAATATTTAGTTTGAGCATTGCAGTACTAATGTATCGCTTAATTCACCCCATCAACAATTTAATTCACGCAATGGATTTATACTCAAAAGGTGAATTACGTTTGTCGAGCTTGCCTGATGTTAAAAATGAAATTGGAAAGTTATATCAGGCGTTTCATCGGATGATTATTAATTTGGAACATGCAGAGCAACGTTATCAGAGAATATTTGAGTATGCGATTGAAGGACTGTTTCAAACGCATCCTGATGGCTATTTTATTCGGGCGAACCCTTCACTGGCCAAAATTTTTGGATATACAACCCCGGAGGATTTACTAAAGAACGTTTATGATCTGTCCAATCAATTGTATGTTCATCCTGAAGATCGTAATAGATTTAAAGATTCCCTCTCCAAGTATAATAAGGTCAATAATTATGAAGTCCAAATGTATAAAAAAAATGGAGAGATTATTTGGGTCCAAATTAATGCGCGGAGTGTTCGCAGTAAAGATGGAGACATGTTGTATTATGAGGGATTTTTGGTAGATATTGATGAACGAAAAAAAGCTGAACAAAAAGATCAGGAACGTAAAGCGTTGGAGATGGCCAACCAGACAAAAAGTGAATTTCTCGCCAGTATCAGCCATGAAATTCGAACCCCATTGAATGCAGTTATTGGGCTGGGAAAATTACTCAAAAAAACTTCACTGACAGATTTACAAAAAGATTATCTCACAGATATGCTGAGTTCCTCACAAATGCTTTTGGAATTAATAAATGATATTTTGGATTATTCTCGAGTCGAGCTGGATAAAATTAAATTGATGACCACCCCATTTTCTCTTTTGGATATTTATCAGAACATTATTGCAATATTCAAGCATCAGGTTCAATCCAAACAGATGGCAATGATTTGTCATATTGCATCAGAATGTGGTATAGAATTGATTGGTGATCCAATTCGAATCAAGCAAATTTTGGTTAATCTGGTTGGAAATGCAGTCAAATTTACCAATAATGGCCAGGTCTGGATACAAACAGAAAGTCTGCATCAGACATTGGATCGAATCTATATTTCAATTTCTGTGACTGATACAGGTATTGGGATTCAAGAAGCCGATCAAAAACAAATTTTTCAAGCCTTTACCCAGGCAGAATCGAATATTAATAGAAAATATAGTGGTGCTGGCTTAGGTTTGGCCATTTGTGAAAAGCTCGTTCAGATCATGGATGGAAAACTCTTTGTATCAAGCACCCCTTTAAAAGGCAGTACATTTACCATAACCTTGCCTTTTTCATTCACAGATTTAAAAAAGCAACCCAGAATTCCATACACAAACTCCCGAGTGTTAATGGTCGAAGATGATCCCTCAAGTGCTCGGTTTGCCCGGTCGATACTGGAAGATGAAAATATTACAGTTGATATTCTTGAAGATAGTCATCAGTTATGCGCTCAAATACAGAATTCTTCATATGACCTGATTTTTATGGATATTCAACTACCAGAAAAGGATGGCTTTGAACTCACACAACGTATTCGTGCGGAAGGCCATGTCACACTGCCAATTATTGCCATCACCGCGTGTTCCTTGAAGGGGGATCGGGAAAAATGTCTGGCTGCAGGAATGAACGATTATTTGGCCAAACCATATGAACCTGAAGATATTATTAAGATGTATCATAAATGGAAAGCTTCTGTTCAGCCCCTGGAATAAAAGACGTTTTTCCCATTTTACTCCAGGGCAATGTCGATAATTTCATCCATATGAGAAACGAGAACGAACTTTAATTTTTTTTTGGCTTGCGCGGAAATTTCAACCAAATCTTTTTGATTTTTTTTGGGAATGATAATGGTTTTAACGCCTGCCCGAAGACCTCCGATTGCTTTTTCTTTTAAACCACCAACCGGAAGCACACGACCTCTCAGTGAAATCTCTCCTGTCATCGCAATATCTCTTTTCACAGGCCGTTTGGTCATGATTGAAATGATTGAGGTTGCCATGGCAATTCCTGCTGATGGACCATCTTTGGGCACGCCGCCTGATGGAACATGAATATGGAAATCATGTTTTTCAAAAAATGTTCGCTTGACCTTAAATCGCTTATAATTCGCTCGCGCATAGGTCATGGCGGCTCTGGCAGATTCTTGCATCACTTCACCCAGTTGACCGGTCAGTTGAATTTCCCCTTTACCATACACAATGGTTGCTTCAACATAAAGGGGTTCTCCACCAGTGTATGTCCAGGCCAAACCAGTTGTAACACCAATTTCATTTTGATCCTGTTCAAACTCCGATATAAACTTGGGGGGGCCGAGGTATGTATGTAAGTTTTGACGAGATATCCGAAAATGGCCATTTTCATTTTCGGCAATTTTTCGGGCAATTTTTCGAAATATGCGACCGATCTCTCGTTCCAGGTTTCGAACACCAGCTTCATCAGTGTATTCGTCAATGATGTGCAGCAACGCGCCATCAGTAATGGATATTTTTCGCCGGGACAAACCATTTTCTTTTTTTTGCCTTGGGATTAAAAAATGTCTGGCAATTCTTTCCTTTTCATCCTGTGTATAACCCGGCATGTCTATTTGCTCCATACGATCCAACAGGGCCGAGGGAATATCTTCGTTGATATTTGCTGTCATGATAAACATGACATTTGATAAATCAAAATTAATATTCAGATAATGGTCGCTAAAATCAGAATTTTGCTCTGGATCGAGCACTTCAAGCAACGCAGATGATGGATCTCCACGAAAATCAGCTCCCAATTTATCAATTTCGTCCATCATGAAAACCGGATTCATGGTTTTTGCCTGACGTATGCCATGAATGACACGACCTGGCATCGCCCCCAGATAAGTTCTTCGATGGCCACGAATTTCTGCTTCATCACGAATGCCTCCCAGAGAAATACGAACAAATTTACGTTTCATGGCGCGAGCAATGGCCTTTCCTAAAGATGTTTTGCCAACACCTGGTGGCCCAACAAAACAGAGAATAGGACCTTTCATTTTCGGATTGAGCTTGCGAACACTCAAATACTCTAAAACCCTCTCTTTTACTTTCTCTAGACCAAAATGGGCTGCATCCAATACTTTCTTGGCATATGGAATATCCAGCATTTCTTTGGAATATTTATTCCAGGGGAGTTCTAATATGCAATCCAGATAGGTTCTGACAATGGATGCTTCCGCTGCATCATATTGCATCTGATCTAACCGTGTCAGTTGTTTATTGGCTTCTTTGTTTACTTCTTTTGGGAGTTTAGATTTTTTTATTCTTTTTTCGTACTCTTCAATTTCAATTGAAAACTCATCAGGTTCTCCAAGTTCTTTGTAAATTGCCTGAAGGTGTTCGCGTAAATAATAATCACGTTGTGTTTTAGATAATTCATATTGAACATCATCTTGAATTTTTGCTTGCACAGCTGACAATTCGACCTCTTTGGCCAACAAACGATTAACCGCATTCAAGCGATCGACAGGATCGGTAATTTCTAACAATTGCTGGGCATCTTCAATTTTTAAATGTAAATTGGCTGCGATCAGATCAGCCAGTTTTCCGGGTGATTGGATATTATCCAGAATTGAGGCCGCATCATCAGAGTAGTCCCCATGAAATGTTAAGATTTCTGCACTCGTTTCCTTAACATTTCTCATCAGCGCCTGCACTTCAATACTTGAGCTCTCTTTTTTTGTTTCTGGCTGCCATTCGATTTCAACCATGTTGCAACCATCATGGGTATACAACTTTTGCCATTTGGCCTGCTTAATGCCCTGAATAAATATTTTGATCCGTGTATCAGGTAATTGAACAAATCTTAATATTTTGGCAACCGTGCCAACGCTGAACAAGTCGTTTTTTGATGGTTTTTCTTGCTCTGGATTTTTTTGTGTCACAACAAATATGTATAGATTATAGTTATTTGCTGATTTTTCAACCGCCACTTTAGTTTTATCGTGCGTTACAAAAATTGGCAGCAACATGTTCCTAAAAAGAACGATATCCCGAACCGGTAACAATGGAAGGTTTGATGAAACATTCGATAGATCAAAATTTTCAGCATCTTGAACCATTTCTTGTGGTATTATATTGTTCATTTTTCCTCAATAATTATTTAATCATCATACAACTTTGTTAATGAATGTACAATTTTGGCAGACACGAGCAGCCATTGACACACAGTTGTCAATGGCTTGTGGAAGGATATTGATTACGTCACTGGCCAAAAATCCAATGTTTCCCATCTTGCATCGTAGCATATCTGACGCCATGCCATGAATAAACACAGCCGTCTCAACAGCAGCTTCAGGAGGCATATTTTGAGCAATCATCCCTGCAATCATTCCAGTTAAAACATCACCCATGCCCCCTGATGCCATCCCTGGATTTCCGGTCGGATTAATTGCAATGCGTCCATCTGGGTGGGCAATAATCGTTTTTTCACCTTTTAGAACCACGATCACATTGTGCGCTTTTGCAAAGTCACGCGCTGAAAGGATACGTTCCGACTGGATGTCTTTGACTGATCGACCTGTCAATCGGGCAAATTCTCCTGGATGAGGTGTCAGTATGTGTCTTGCTTTTGCTTTTTGTAAACATGTGGTATGGCCTTCTAAAACATTTAAGGCATCTGCATCAATGACTATTGGAATGGTGATTTCCTGTATCAGTTTATGAACAAGCGCTTCGGTTTTCAAAGACGTTCCCATACCAGGACCAATTGCCACACATCTCTTTCCTTTCGATGCGTGCAAAATTTGATCAAAGGCGCTTTCCCCCAAAACGCCAGGCGCATCATCAATAAGCGGCAATGTCATCACTTCAATGAGCTGGGTTTCAAGAATGGGATTCAACGTTTTTGCAATACCCAGTGTAACCAGACCACAGCCAGTGCGCATGGCAGCATGTGCGGCCATTGAACAGGCACCTGTTTTTCCAGGAGATCCTCCTATGACAAGCATATGTCCGGTCGTTCCTTTGTGCGCAGATAATGATCGGTGATAAAAACTGAGATCAATTGTTTTTGGTGTTAATAAATATTGTTTGGGGGCAATGCTTTCTGTAATATGATTCGGAATACCAATGTCTGCGATGGCGAGCTGGCCACAATGCGCTATTCCAGTAGGCATGGCTAAACCTAACTTTTGATGGCCAAACGTAATTGTGGCATCCGCTTTTATAGTTGTCCCACAAATACGTCCGGTATCAGCATGAAGACCGGATGGAATATCTACAGAAAATACAGGATGCTGGGACTCATTAAGAAAGACGATCATTTTTTGATAACGACCCCGAACATCTGAACGTAAACCCGTACCCAATAACGCATCAACAAAAATATTTCTGGTATTCAATAAATGACTTTTCGAGGAAAATGATATTTCATCTGGCATTTCAATAATTGATGCATTCATTGACAACAAACGATCATAATTAAAACGAGCATCACCAGATAAATTTTCATTTTTTGCCATTAAATAAACAATCACATCTGCGCCGGTAGATAAGAAATATCGAGCCATGACAAAGCCATCGCCACCATTATTTCCACTTCCAGAGATAATCCCTATACGCTTATGTGGTATTTCTGAAAAATGAGACATAAAAAAATCAACTGCACATCTGCCCGCATTTTCCATAAGAACAATGCCAGGAATTCCAAATTTTTCAATTGTTGCTTTGTCTATGTTCTGCATTTCTGATGCAGTAACCAGATAATGTTTCATGCAAAGATCTCCTTATGAATACTTGCAAATAATATCCCATTGAACAATGTTTAACTGTTCAATAATATAATCAAGCATATGTACTTAACCTGAGGGACTATGATGTATGCACTGGACTGTAAAAAAAATGCTTCACTTGTAGATGTATTCATTGTATTCACCAGCTATTCTTGTCGCTCATGTAACGATTGTCATTCTGTGTCAAGATAAATGGGGTTAACATCACTCCATAAGCCTTCTAAATCATAAAATTTACGTTCGGGTTCGTAAAAAATATGAATAATCACATCTCCATAATCCATTAACACCCAATGCCCTTCTTTCATACCTTCAACGTGAAGCGCCTTAATTTTCTGTTTTTTTAATGTTCGTTCAACATGATCGGCAATCGCTTTCACCTGACGATTGGATCGGCCGCTGCTTATCAATAATGTATCTGCATAAGAGGATAAACCATGAATATCCAAATAAATAAGATTTATACATTTTCTTTCAATGAGCGCATCAATATATGGTATAATAGATGGATCAATATCGTTTTTGGTCATAACACATCCTTTGTTTGGTATAATTCTTTGTCAAGAATATAATCATAGACGACATCAGGTAATAAATACTGAATAGACAGACCCTTTGAGCGGATTGCCCTGATTTGACTTGAAGATATATCCAGTGCAGTGACTTGACAAAAATAAATTCGTTGCTTTTTGGGGTGAATCATACAATTGTTTTGTTGGGAATATATATAATCCTGTGATATGGTTTGTTGAATATAGTTCATTAAATGCGTGTTGGTCATTGATGAATTCTGGTCTTTTTCCGGCCGAGACATAACAATAAAAGGAACATGATGAAACAGCATTTCAAAGGATTTCCATGTATGAATTGCGAAAAAAGCATCCCTTCCAATTAAATAGTAAAATTGAGTATCATGGGAATAATTATTGTTTAATTCTTTAATGGTATCGATTGTATACGATAGTCCATGTCGTTTGGTTTCAATGATTGAACATTCAAATAATGGAAAGGAATGAATGGCCAATTGTGTCATGTTGAGGCGGTCAAGCTCACTGACAATATTTGTGTGCGGTTTGTGTGGCGGCTGGGCGGATGGGATAAAGATAATTTTATCCAGATGAAAACGTTCTAGTACTTCTACCGCCACACGCAAATGGCCAAAATGAATTGGATTGAATGTACCGCCAAATATTCCCAAGTGCTTCATTAATCAGGTTTACTCCCGAATCTGCCCTTCTCCCATTACAATAAATTTTGTACCGGTTAATTCTTCAGCCCCCATCGGTCCAAAAGCATGCAACTTTGAAGTGCTAATACCAATTTCAGCCCCCAGGCCTAGCTGTCCACCATCATTAAAACGAGTTGATGCATTCACCAGAACAACAGAAGAATCCACTTCATTGACAAATTTTTTGGAACGCGTATAGTCTGACGTGACAATGGCATCTGTATGATTTGAACTGTATTGATCGATATGTGCAATCGCCTCATCAATGTTCTCAACAATCTTAACAGCAAGGATCAAATCCAAAAATTCGGCGCCCCAATCTTCTTCTGACGCAGGGTTCGCTTCTGGAATAATCGCACAGGTTTTTGGACATCCGCGCAATTCAACATGATAGTCAAAAAAGTGTTGAGCCATTGCAGGGAGAAATGATTGTGCAATTGATGAATGAACAAGCATGGTTTCCATGGCATTACAAACACCCGGGCGTTGCACTTTTGAATTAAAGCAAATATTTTCAGACATGGACAAATCTGCTCCTTCATCAACATACACATGACATACTCCCTTGTAGTGTTTTAAAACAGGTATGGTCGAATGTTGAACAACAAATCGAATTAAGCCTTCACCCCCGCGTGGAATAATAAGATCAATATTTTCCTCCTGAGCCAACATCAACTTGATAGCTTCTCGATCTCGAGTGGGAATATACTGAACTGACTCCCCTGGCAAACCGCATTGTTCAAGAGCTTCATGAATAACTTCAGTCAATACCATATTCGAGTGATATGCCTCAGAACCACCTCTCAAAACAATGGCATTACCTGCTTTCAAACATAAACCCGCAGCATCAATCGTCACATTTGGACGAGATTCATAAATAATTCCAATCACGCCAAGTGGAATTCGAACACGTGCAACCTGAAGTCCATTCGGTCTCACATATGCATTTTTCGTCGTCCCCACCGGGTCAGGCAATTGGGCAACTTCCCTAAGTCCCTGAACCATACTTTCAATAACCTTATCCGATAATGTGAGACGATCAATCATTGCATCAGACAATCCTTTGCCACGACCATATTCCAGATCTTTTTCATTTTGTGCCTGAATCTTACTTTTTTGAGAAATAAGTTTTTCAGCAATCGTTTCAAGTACTTGATTTTTTTTCAATGTGGAACACACACTCATTTTACGTGCTGCCTGACGCGCAGCCTGTGCAATTTTGTTGATAGATTGTTCTAAAGACACTTTTTCCTCCTGATATAATTATAAATACTTAAGCTCCAATTAATATATTTACATTGAATGTTTTGTTTTTATTTTCATTAAAGAATGATCTTATCAGAAACCATTGTAAAATCAAGAAAAAAATGTGACCGGCATGAAAAGATAACTAGCTCATATGCCTTATGATTACAATATGTTATTAAAATCGATAAATATTCTCTATTCTCATGAAGGATACAGCATAAAAGGGGACGTTCTTTGATAACTTGATATTAATAATCAATTCGCGTGAATCCAAAATCTTTCGCCTTGATCAAAGACGGGTAATAATGTAAGAAAACTAACAGAAAAATGGAGAGGTGATGATTGAATAAAACAAGTCGCTATATAATATTAATTTTTTGTGTTATATCAATAATTTCATACTATTACTTTGATTGGAATTTTTTATACAAAAAAGATCTCATTCACATTGCATTCGTAGGCCCCTTAAGCGGGAAGCATGCATCCATAGGGCAATACATGTTACAGGGTGCAAATTTGTATATTGATGAACTTAATCGTGCAGGCGGAATTCATGGCAAAAGAATTGTCTTGGATACCTATGATGATAAAAACGATCCCAATCAAGCACAAAAAGCTGCACTCCTTATCGCCAATGCGAAGCAATACATGGCTGTCATCGGCCATTTTTTTAGCGATTGCTCGGTTCCTGCAGGAAGTGTATATAAAAAATATAATATTCCTGTCATTACGCCAACATCCTCTAACCCTTCAGTGACAAAAGATAATAAATGGTATTTTAGGAATGTACATGATAATTATACCCAAAGTAATTACCTGGCTTCTTATATTCATAAAGTGTTTCCTGGTGAGACTGTGAGTATCATTTATGAGAATAATAGTTATGGTAAAAATACAGCGCAAGTGTTTGAAAAAGCAACGACTGATCTGGGAGTAACAGTGAAATACAAATGGAAGATTGATCCGGCTGATATGCGGATTGATGAAAAAGTCAGGCGCATTGCATTTGATATAATCACTAAAAAGGATGCGGGGATTCTATTTATCGCATGTTATGCCGATTCTGGCATAAAACTGATCAAAATAATAAAAGACAATATCATAAAGAATAAAATACTGGCGCCAGCTTTATTTGCATCAGAAAAATTTCAGGAAGGCATTTCACAGTTAAAAAAAGAAAAAAATAATCCCGGATTCTATACAAATGGGATGATCGTTTCCACACCCATTATATTTGATACCATTAGTGAAAAAGGAAAACATTTTAAACATAATTATACCAAAAGATTTGGCTCCCTTCCTGGCTGGCATGCTGCATTGACATATGAAACAACAATGCTTTTAGCCAATGCTTTGAAAAACTGTGACATTCAATGTAAGATAGAGACCTTAAAGCAGGATCAAAAAAAAATTAGAGATTATCTTGCAAGTCGGAATAGCGTCGATAATGCTGTCGAAGGGATCACCGGCCCAATTTTTTTTAATTCAAACAGAGATGCTCAAAAAACACTCTTCACCGCCATTTATAAAAAGCAGCATATTATTTCTACATCAATTCAATACCAGCCCATTCATAATATTTTTGAAATTTCAAATTTTAATGAAGCGGTAAAACAAAAGAGAATTTGCCTTCTGAATGGACAATTCATGTATAAAATTAATATTGTGTATACAGGAATGGATGTTAAGCAAATATATGATGTTGATTTTAAATCCGCTACATTTTCTATGAAATTCGATCTTTGGTTCCGATTTCAAGGTAATATCAACCCTGAAAATATTCATTTTATCAATTCATTAGGAGATATTGAATTAAAGACTATAAAAAAGAATAAAAAGAATGGTATTATATATTTGCTATATCGTATTGATGGAAAATTTAAAATGGATTTTCTCCCGAAAAAACATACATTTAATGAGCATATACTGGGTGTTGCCTTTAGACATAAAGAACTGACACGAGAAAATTTAATTTATGTCGCTGATATTCTCGGTATGGGGGGCAACAGCGGTCATTCATATTTGGACCAGGTACAACAGGCTCAAATTATTAATCCAGCATTAGGATGGGGAATTGAAGATTGTTATTTTTTTCAAAGTACATCATCCTGCCCGCCCATTGGTGAACCCAAAAACCTCAACAAGATTAATGGACGGATTCAGTATTCAAAATTTAATATGGGAATCAGAGTTAATAAAAAAGAATTCACATTTAGAAATATAATTCCAAAAGATTTAATCCATCATATCCTGGTGTTTAGCATTTTTATTCAGATTTGTATTAGTTTTGTGATCAGTCACGAATGCTTCAATCGGAACTTACGAACAATCTGGTTTATGCAGGCATTTTTTTCATTTTGCATTATTGTTTCAATCGAATCAATTCTGGACATGAATTTTTCAAACTATTTTGAGCCATTTCAAATTAATCTATTAAATAAGTTGATCAGTATCATATGGTGGATCACTCCATCAATCCTCTTATGTCTGGCAATCAAACGTTTTATCTGGAACCCATTGGAAATGAAAACCGGTCGGATTGTTCCAGATATTGTTGTGAGTTTTGTGAATTTTGTCATTCTGCTGTTAACGTTCTTTGGCATTATCGCTTTTGTATTTGATCAGAAAATTACCAGCCTCCTGGCAACATCCGGCGTATTTGCAATGATTATTGGTCTTGCAATTCAGATTAATATATCCAATATTTTTTCGGGTATTGCCATCAATATTGAAACGCCTTTTAAAATTGGAGATTGGGTAAAAATTGGTCATAACGATGTTGGAAAAGTGCTGGATATTACATGGAGAACAACAAGACTACAAACCACAGATGATTCCATTTTGAGTGTGCCAAACAGTACAGTATCTGAGTCTTTGATCCATAATTATCATTATCCAACGAACGTATATCGTTCATGGTTTACCATACATATCGATAGTCAGGTGCCTCCTGAAAGGGTAAAAAATACGTTAATCCAAACATTATCAACAATTGAATGCATATGTAAGCATCCGGCTCCATATTGCTATTTTAAAGGTCTTACCAGGTGGTCATCCGAGTATGTTGTTTCATTTTCAATAAAAGATTTTTCCAGCAGACTCCGCACCATTGAATCTGTTTGGACTGCAGTATGGCATAGTCTGAAAAAAGAAAATATCACATTGGCTTTATTACATAAAGATTTCTATGTAGGCCAGGAATTAATCGATTTGAATACGCTGAAAAAATAGATCCTTTATAAGCACTGACTTATTTCGGAGTTTTTAATTTTTACAGCAGGGAAACGGCTTCATTCACTGCCTAACGAACAATCCACTGATGCATTTAACGTACTTCCATTTTCCACAACCATGTCCTGACACAAAACTTTACCAGAACATTTACCTGTGGATAATATTTTCATGATACCATTCACAGTCAAATCACCATTGTATTCACCACCAATAATGACTGCATCAACAGTGCAGTCAGCATAAACAGCTCCTGTGTCTGCAATAACGAGTGTTTCTGCTTTTAAGGTGCCTTTAACCTGACCTCTGACAATGATTTCACCATTGCTTTCAATTTCGCCATTGATGACCAGGCCTGAATCAATGATGGAAAGCGCTGAGTTCCTTGTTGACATGATTCAATTCTTCCTTATCCCATCATTGGTTTAAACATTTTTTTTCCAGCGCCACAAATGGGACAGCGCCAATCATCAGGTAGATCTTCAAATAAAACCCCTTTTGCAATCTTGCCTTTTCGGTCGCCTTTGTCTGGATTATAAAAGTATCCACAATTAACTGTTTGACATTGATAAATATTTTTTGGATTAGACATTTTTTTCTCCTTTAATTTACCCTAAAAAGATGAATGCGTTATTCGATAAGAACTGATTTATACAATTGCGCATTTAGACTATTTTTGATTTGGCGTAACTGCTTTCTTGTCTTTTTTTATTTCAGGATCAACAATTTCAACTGTCATTTCAATACGTGAAATGGGGTTATCTCTTTTGTCACGCTTTTGAGATACAATTTTATCCGCAACTGACATCCCTTTTTCAACCTTGCCAAATACTGTATATTTGTTGTCCAGGAATCGGGCATCCTTGACACAAATAAAAAATTGAGAGCCTGCGCTATCCGGATGAGCAGATCGTGCCATTGAAAGAATACCGCGACGATGGGGATATGAATTAAACTCTGCTTTCAGCCGATACTTCGGGCCCCCCATCCCATGTCTGGTGCGATCTTTACTTTTCGAATTGGGATCTCCACCCTGAATCATAAATTTGGGAATCACTCGGTGAAAGGTTGTCCCATTATAGAATCCGGACCTGGCCAGGCTGATAAAATTATGAACATGATTGGGCGCGACTTCAGGATAAAAAATAATATGAATATCACCGAATTGGGTATGGATAATTGCTTTTGTTTTTTTCATTGTTGCAACATCTTTTTCAGAAAACGTTTGATTCTTGATTTCAGATGCAACTGCCAGGGATGTCAAAAGCAAAATGCCTATCCCCAAAATGAATACGCGAATGGTTGATTTTGTAAACATTTATGCTGATCTCCTATTCGTTATTGATAAAAAATTAGTGAAATAAAAACCATTTTATACATTATATTGTTGATTCAGGTCAATATTTTTATTACTTTGGCTGGTAAATGAGTGAAAAAGAGAGGGAGTATATGCTATTTCAACAAATGACAGCAAGTCTGTCACACCTGAATTATCACTTTTCGCAATTCATCTGTCGCATAGCAGAGACGGATAACAACGTCTTAGCCATTGCATCTGCATTGGTCAGTTATTGGACAGAACGAGGTCATATATGTATTAATTTAGCTGATTTTGCTGATAAGCCATTACATGAGTGTCTAGATCTACCCGACCCAAAACACAATGATGCCCCACTGTTTCCATCCCTCGAACCCTGGGTGGAAACCCTTCGAAACAGTGGGGTTGTTGGGGAGCCTGGCGAAAGAAAGCCATTAATACTGGATTCGAAAAACCGCCTTTATTTGTATCGGTATTATCAATATGAAACAACCTTATTGAAACATTTGATTGACAGATCCCGATCAGAAATATCCAGTCTTTATTTAAGCGGGCTATCTCAATTTATGGATAAAATGTTTGCAAATGATGAAAAACAATATTCTCAACGTCGGGCTGTTGAAATCGCAATAAATAAAAAATTGTGTATTGTCACTGGTGGTCCAGGTACAGGCAAAACAACTGTTGCAGCTAAAATGATTGCAGCCTTAATCCATGTTGCTGAATCAACGCCTCTAATTCATTTAACCGCCCCCACAGGAAAAGCGGCGCAACGACTTCAAGAATCATTGAACGACGTAAAGCAATCATTAAACTGCCCAAAAGAGATACTTGATGTCATGCCAGGGGAAGCCATGACCATTCATAGACTGCTTCAACCCAAATATCGCTCCCCCTATTTCAAGCATCACCCAGACAATCCATTACCCTCTGATGTGGTTGTTGTGGATGAAGCATCCATGATTGATCTTGCCCTCATGAGTAAGCTGATCACTGCCCTTCGTGATGAGGCACGTCTAATTCTTCTTGGAGATAAAGATCAACTGGCATCTGTTGATCCTGGTGCGGTATTAGGGGATATTTGTCGGCAATCTGAAAAATCATCTCTGAAATCATGCATGGTGCATTTAACCCAAAATTATCGTTTTGCAGAATCCAGTGGTATTTATATGGCTGCACAGGCGGTAAATTCAGGTGATTCTAACAGAACACTGAATATTCTTGACAATTATTCATCATATACAGATATTGCCTGGAAAGATCATCAACAAATTGCCAAAATCAAAAATGAGCTTGCTGAAAAAATTTCTCTGCAAAGTAAATACTTACATTATCAGAGCACCCCTCAAAAAGCACTCATGATGTTAAATACGTTTCGAATATTATGTGCGGTTCGGAAAGGACCTTTTGGCGTTGAAAGATTGAATCGATACATTACTGAATTATTGGCTTCAAAAGGACTGATCCAGCCGAACAGAAGATGGTATCATGGTCGTCCGATCATGATTACCAAAAATGATCATGAGGTAGGTTTGTATAATGGTGATATTGGGCTCATTTTAAAAGATAGAGAAGATCAAAATCATCTAAAGGCGTTCTTTGTAGGCCCGGACAACCAGTTAAAAAAATATTTACCAGCGCGCTTGCCTGAACACGAAACTGTTTTTGCAATGACAGTCCATAAAAGCCAGGGCTCTGAATTTGATAATGTTCTGTTGGTTTTGCCAGAAAAATTATCCCGGGTCATGACACGTGAACTTGTTTACACGGGGATTACCCGAACACGAAAATTTATTGAAATATGGGGGGCAAAAAATTCTTTGGTTGATGCAATCAATCATAGGATATCAAGACAATCTGGCTTAGCAGATGCCCTGGCAAGCTCTGGAAAAGTTTAAACAGAGGTAATCAAGTGTGAATTAAACGAGTACTCAATGCTCTATATATTGAACATTGAGTACATTTTTTAAACTTTGTAGCCTTTTCGTATAGCGATGCGATGACGCCGCATGGCTTCACGTAATTTACGACGTCGATACTCACTGGGTTTTTCATAGCTTTTTTTGAGCTTTAAGCGCTTAAAAAGGCCATCATTTTGAATTTTTTTCTTTAGAATACGAATGGCTTTTTCAACATCGTTGTCAATAACCTTGACTTCGAGATCTTTCAATAAACTCGCCTCCTTTGTATTAAATTTTAGAAAATAATTGAGGATCATCAATTATTAAAGTTTGGAAAGCAAGGCCTCGCTAACTTCTTTAACGCCAGGTTTGCCATCCAAAGTGATATATTTAACATCACCTTTATTTTTGAAATAATATGCAGCCGCCAATGTACCAGTGTCTGAATCATAATAAATATTATGGCGTTTGTTAATCGCATTTTCATCCTGATCGTCAGATCGGGTTTTCAGTTCTCCACCACAAACTCGACAGACATCGCCATCAGGTTTGATCGCATCAATGAAAATGTTGTTGGGATGATTGTTGTCATTTTGGCAAATACGACGTCCCATAATACGATCTTTTGCGATTTCACGATCTAATTCAAGTTCAACAACAATATCTAAAGGCATATTTTCTGCTTTTAATGCTTCATCCAATTTTTCAGATTGGTTTTTATTTCTGGGGAACCCATCGAGTAACCACCCTTTATTGCAATCATCTTGTTTCAGTCGATCCAGTATCATTGGAATGGTAATTTCATCAGGAACCAGTTCTCCTTTGTCTATAAAGCCTTTGGCTTTTGCGCCCAGTTCTGTTCCTTTGGAAATATTATCACGAAAAATGGCGCCAGATTCAATATGTGCCATGTTGTATTTGTCTTTGATAATTTTTCCTTGTGTTCCTTTGCCACCCCCATTGGGTCCAAATATTAAGATATTCATAGTAAACTCCTTTTTATTCCTCTCAGCCATTCGGTTTTAAATCTTTTGTCGGATTCAAAATCTTTATGCTGCTTGGGTTTTTTGCGCAATAATCATTGCAATTCAATTAAATTAACCTTTTTTCATATACTGAAAAGAATGATAGATCAAGCTTTTTTTGGAATTTTTCGTCTAAACCGAGGCAACCGGCAAGGTGAAATAAATGGAAGCGCCTTTATCAATATTATTTTGCGCCCAAATTTTGCCATTATGTTCAATAATAATATGTTTACAAATAGCAAGACCGATACCTGTACTTCCATCATAGGGCCTTGATTGTTCACATTGATAAAATTTCGAAAAAATATGTTGAATGTCTTTTTCAGGTATCCCAACGCCTTCATCAGAAATACAAATTTCCAAATAATTACGTTTACATCCAATTGTAATTTCTATTTCTGTCTTCTGACCTGAAAATTGAATGGCATTTCTTACAATATTGCGAACAACTTTAATCATACTATTCTTATTAATTGTCACAGTTGTTTTACATTCAGGGGGGATGAGCGAAATTTTGATTTGCTTTTCATTGGCAACTATTTGCTGTTCTTGAATGACTAACAGAATGATTGGAAGTATATCTTGAGGGCGTGTTGTCAAAAGCCGCTTACCAGATTCCAAATTATAGAGTTCCAGTAAATCATTAATTAAAGGCATCAAACGATTCGCTGACAATTTTATTTGTTCAAAGTAATGCAGTAATTTTTCTCGAGAGACGTCTTGAATTTTTTTAATACCAAAGTTAGCAAAACTCAGGATCGCGTGCATGGGGGTTCTAAATTCATGAGACATATTTGAAACAATCCCGGTATGAATATTTTGAACATGTTCATTATGAATTGGTTCATTTTGTAATTCTGTTGAAGAGGGTGCTTTTACTATGGGTGTATTTTGTGGCAGTTCTGATTGTGTTGATTGTGTTGAAGGATTTTGAGTTGTTTCCCATTTATTTGAAATATCTCGAATGGAAGCCACCCAAACCAAACCATCATCAGTTTCTGTTTTCACCACTCGGAGATCAGCAACAATATCTGATTGGTTGGTACGTTCAATTTTGATTTCAGTCATTTTATTGGGAATTAATGGATATTTAAAAATCTGGCCGACCAGGTTTTTGGCCGTTTTTCCCAATAGGTTTTCAGTTGCCGGGTTAACAAAATGGATGACCTTGTCTTGTCCGACAACAACAATACCATCACTTGTCGCTTCAATAATCATTCGCAGACGATTTTCTGATATTTTTAATGATTCTGTTTTTTGAGCTAAAATATTATCAGCTTTTATTCGATCTGAAATATCTTCTTGAATGGATAAAAAATGGGTCACCTGTCTATCCTCATTCAGTACCGGTGAAATCGAACAGGACACCCAAAATAACGTTCCATCTTTTTTTTGATTACAGATCTCCCCTTTCCATATTTCAGTTTTAGACATTGTTTTAAATATTTTATCATAGGTGTTTGTTTTTTCAGAATCAGCCTGGAATATTTGAGGGGAACGTCCAAGAATTTCATCCAATTGATAACCTGTAATTTGAATACATTGTGGATTGGCATATTCAATTCTGTATCTTTCATCTGTTAAAAAGAGGATATTCGGACTTTGCTCCATAGCAACTGATAGCTTACGCAAAGAAATTTCCGCCTTTTTTCTTTCAGCGATTTCTTGCTGTAGTCGGATAATATCTTTTTGTCTTTCCAAAATGGAAGTTAACCGGGCTTGAAGAACCACAGGGCTGAATGGTTTGGTAATAAAATCGGCTGCGCCAGCTTCAAAGCATTCAGTCATCATATTTAAATTATCCATACCTGTAATCATGATAACAGGTATATGCTGATATGCGTTATTGCTTTTTAATTGTCTGATCAATGTCAAACCATTAACAATTGGCATATAAATATCTAATAGGATTAAATCAATGGATTCTTCCTCGATGATTTGGAAAAAATTCGAACCCTGCATTGCGGTAATGGGCGTTTCTCCAAAAGAATCAATTAAATTGGTTAACAAATGAACAATAGTGGGGTCGTCATCTACGATAAGTATATTTGCCATGTCTTCTCTCTCTTCGTTTCAATATTATTATCGATCACTGTTGTCACTGCCTTTTAATGAAAGCAGTTTAATCTTATGCTGATATTCTTGAATCGTTTTTATATAAGTTTCTTTTTTTTTGTGGTATGCCTTTATTTTATGATTCAATTTTTTTGCCTGTTCTTTTAGATATTGAACTTGTGTGGATTTTTTAGGACCACTTTTTTTATCCAGTGCTTCAAGAGCTTTCTTTTTTTCAATTAGTTGTTGATATTCTTTTTGTAAACTTTCTTGAATTCTTGAAATTTTATTTCCAAGTCGTTGAATCTGTGTTTGTCTCTGTTGATTGGACGAGTTCGACTCGTGAAAACTTTCTTCTTTTTCGATTGCTTTAATTTCATTTTTAAGATGAGGTTGCGCATTGGATTTATTTGAAACGAACTCTTTATATGTATCAACTGTCGGTCTTTGATTTTCAGGAACATCAGCAAGATTATCTGTAAAACGAAGGACACCCTCTGAATCTCTGAACTTGTAAAATTCTGCAAAGCAGGTGAATCCAAAAACAAGGCATCCTGAATAGATCATGATAAAAAAAATACAATACTTCATCATCCATCCTTTTTCAAAAAAAGTTGAAAATTATACATTCCCTCAAACAATGACTGAACATCAAGTGTCATTATCTGGAGTTAAATGAATTTCATCAGTAAAAAACCTCCAATCAATGCAATAACGAAGGTGATGGAAAGGATATTAAAATATTTTTCAATAAAAGCCTGAATCTTTTCACCATATAAGAAAATGAGTGTACTGATAATTAAAAATCTCGCTGATCTGGAGATTAAAGATGCAAGTGTAAATACAATTAAATTAATCTTAAATGCACCCGCTGTGATTGTAAATACCTTATATGGTATGGGCGTAAATCCGGCAATCGCAATTGCCCAGGCATCGTAATTTGAATATATGGTCTGGAGCCGATGGAATTGAGACGTTAGATTATAGAATTCAATAATTGGCATGCCCACTGTTGACATAAAAAAATACCCAATTAGATATCCCAAAAGTCCTCCAATAACTGAGCCAGCAGCGCATATGAATGCAAAAGAAAAAGAACGTTTGGGAATAGATACGCACAAAGCAATTAACAAAACATCCGGTGGTATTGGAAAAAATGAGGATTCACAGAGAGCCAGTATAAAAAGTGCCCACATGCCATAGGGTGAATGTGCCCATGATAATACCCAGTCATATAGTTTTTTCATGACAATTCTGTCCTTTTGAAAGGGTCATACCATTTATCCTTTCCATGCATATTGACCAATTAGGGGCACAAATCTGACCAATGAAAAATCATTGACATGAACGCCTTTTTGATCCTTGAATACTTTTACAAGGCTTTGCACAGACCTGTCACCAACAGGAATAATCATACGTCCACCAATTGCCAGTTGACTGACCAATGTTGATGGTATTTTTGGGGCTGATGCTGTCACCATGATCGCGTCAAAAGGACTATGCTCTGACCATCCCAAGGAACCATCACCATGTTGTGTATGAATATTGTTATATTCCAACTCGCTAAATATCTTTTCCGCTTTAACCAGCAATGGTTTAATTCGTTCCACAGTGTAGACTTCCTTTGCCAGTAACGATAAAATGGCTGCCTGATATCCGGAACCCGTGCCAATTTCCAAAACACGATCTTTTGGATTAAGTTGCAATGCATTTGTCATTTCTGCAACAATATAGGGCTGAGAAATGGTTTGTTCCATCCCAATAGGCAAAGGGTGATCTTCATAGGCATATATTTGCTGAGATTTGGGAATGAACAAATGACGCTGGACTGTTCTCATGGCTTCGAGAAGCCGCTCATCAGTAATGCCTCTTCTTTGAATTTGAAAGTCTACCATATCATCAATGGTTGTTTTCGGTTCTATCATAATTATCTTTTAAAGTTTATTATTGATTATTATCAGTCACCTTTTCTGGGAATAATTGTAACTCGAAGCCAATGTGCCAACGAGTTTTTTTCCAGATTTTCTCTATCCACCTGATCGACATCAGAAAAAAGTGTGATGGGATCATGAAACCAATCAGATCGTTTTTTGATCGGACGACTTTCATCCACGTGTTTCACAACCTTTGCAGGATTTCCTGCAGCAATGCAATTTGATGGAATATCACGCACAACAACGCTGCCCGCTCCAATAACACTGTTTTCTCCAATGGTAACACCTTTACAAATAATGGCGCTTTCTCCAACCCATACATTTTCCTGAACGATTACCGGTTTATGTGTCCCCATTGCGACCCGATCATAAATATCATGCCAGTCAGAATCAGCAATGGAAACATTTCGGGCAAACATGCAGGAATGCCCAACAGAAATAAAATTTGCGGAAATCATCCTGACGCCTGGAGAAATCAAGCAACAGTCCCCAATAGATATTCGCCCCAAACCCTCAGCTTCCGACCATATTAACAATTTTGTTCTGGCATCGGGTGCTGAAAAAATATTTACATAATCACCAATCTCAATAGGATTTCCAAACAGTTCCAGGTACCAGGGATTGATAATCATCGGTTTTTTTCCCAAATATGTCATGTGTGGCACGATATACCATTTCACATACCATTTATGAATCATCAATGAAAGTTTTTTTACCCAGTATGGACGATGATCTCTTTGCAACGTGTCTCCCAATTTTTGTTGTTTATTCGAGGTGATGCATCATGTTTAAAAAAGTTCAGAGATGATTGTGGTGGATGTTCATAATGTTGTGTCTGTGTTAATAGTTCCATGATAACTCCTGCAATATAATAAGGATGGATTGAATAATAAATGGCGGAAGTGCATGGGAATCGAACCCACCCGGGACGGTTTTAGCGCCCCACACCGGATTTGAAGTCCGGGAGCCCCACCAGTGAGCCTGGCACTTCCAAATTTGTCAGGATTGCTCGACAATGCCGCCTTCATCAGACAGCTTAGAAAAACCTTTTATGGCGATATTTCTTTTTTCTGCGATAATCTTATCCAATTCATCATCCAACATATCTTTTTCTTTCTTTTTCAACACATGATGATGCATATGATATTGTATACCTGAAAACCATAAATTTTTCACGCGAATTCCTCGATGAAACAATCGGTAACAAATATCAGAATCCTCTCTTCCCCATGCCTGATCGAACACTTCATCGTAACCATCCACGGTCATAAAATCGTCATAAAACATGGACAGATTGCACCCGCGCAGTGATTTTTGAAAATGATTCGGACGACCCAACCAGTTGCCCAATCGCGGTAACCGAAAAGCATTCTTGCGATTTTCTAACCCCCCTTGCCAGGGATTGATGTGCGGTATTGATCCTTTATTTAATATATCGGTTGTTAAATTTTCAGGTAAAAAAACACGTTTGCCTTGTAAAAAGCATCCACCGGTTGCATTGGATAGATGATCTTTGATAAAATCCGGATGAAGTGCAACATCATGGTCTATAAATATGAGATATTTACTGGTAGCATGTTTGACAGCCAAATTCTTCACCCTTGCCTGTCGAATACCATTGTCATTATGCCTGACATGAATCCATCGATGTGAACACGATTTTAACACAGCTTGAATCAAATCTTGTGTTTCTTGTGATGAACCATCATCTGCAATAATAATTTCAAAATTGGATTCGGTTTGCGCCAAAATTGATGACAGAACAACTTTCAAAGCCTGGGGCCAATTGTATGTGGTTAATATTATCGATGCTTTGACATCGGCCATTATTTTTACCTATTTTATGTATTAATATGATATAGTATGTAAATGATAGCAAAAAATATTTAATTATATTTCATGGAGGTCATGATTGTCAAGCCAATATATACAAACAAACATAAATGCTTTGAAAAATTGGATTCAACCAGAACGATTAACATCATGTTTTCTGGATTTGATCAAGATTGATAGTGTTTCAAGGAATGAAAGTTTCTTATGCAAAGCCATTCAGAAAATCATGAAAGAGCTGGGTGCTGAAATAATGGTTGATCATGCGGGTGATATTATTGAAGGAGATTCTGGGAACCTGATTGTCAGGTTTCCAGGAACAATTCCTGGCCCGGCGATCATGTTTTGTGCGCACATGGATACTGTGGAGCCGGGAATCAATATTCATCCGGTTGTCAAAGATGGATTGTTTAAAAGTGATGGCACAACCATTCTGGGCGGTGATGATAAAAGCGGAATTGCTGTTTTAATTGAATGTATGCGTGTCATCAAAGAGAATCATATCGCACATGGCCCAATTGAGCTTGTTTTTACTGTGGGAGAGGAAGTTGGGCTTTTGGGGGCTAAAAATCTACAATATGATCAGATTTCATCAAGATATGGCTATGTGCTTGATGTTAAAGATCCCAATATTATTATTACCCATGCACCATCAGCCATTAAGTTTGTTGTGACAATTACCGGAAAAGATGCCCATTCTGGCATGGAACCTGAAAAAGGCATCAATAGTATTCATCTCGCTGCTCAAGCCATTGCCAAACTACCTGTTGGACGCATTGACCATGAAACCACTCTAAATGTCGGCTTAATTGATGGCGGTGTGGCGACCAATATTGTACCAAGAACAGCTGTTATTCAAGGCGAAGCACGAAGTCATGATGATAATAAATTAAAAGGCCTGACCCAAAAAATAATTCAAACGTTTGAGTCTGTTATAAAGAATTGCCCCAAATTTGAAGAATCAGAAACATCAATAATTTTGCCTGATATAGACATTCAAATTATTGAAGATTTCCATGCGACCCGAATATCAGATGATCATCCATTGGTTCAAATTGCCAGTCATGCGGCATCATTATTAAATCGAACCTTGCAAATTGCTCACTCAGGGGGCGCATCTGATGCCAATATTTTTTGTCAGAATGGCATTGTTACAGGTGTTTTAGGGACAGGTATGACAGATATTCATACTGTTAATGAATCTATTCTCTTGGATGATATGGTGAGCGCCATTGAATTGGTTTTCACAATTATCCTTTTACACAATTATGATAACTCACCCATTGATGCAGGTGAAAAAACGAAATCGCATTTTTAGTTATGATAACATATCCATTATATTTTTTTTATTCCAGATTAATCAATTTTTTTAATTACACTAAAACAGTCGTTAAACCAGCCAGATGGCCGGTTCCAAAAAATGAGTCATATCTGATTTATAATGCAAAGCTCATTGATGTTGAAAAAGGTGTATTGTTTCCTGAAACAGCCCTTTTTATTAAAGGTGCAAGGATTGTCAAAAGAGTCATGGATTGCGACCTGCAATCCATTGAAACGAACTGGAAAATCGATGTCAGGCAAAAATATATGATCCCCGGCCTGATCAATGCGCATTGTCATATTACCGGCCCGGGTGTGTTCTCTTTTCATTATTCTATGGCCAAAGAACTTGATCATCAGATCGATAAAAACTGTGTGGATTGTATAACTCATGGCGTGACTACCATTCGAGATATGATGGGATTTCAGCCCGCAATTATTAAAAGACAATACCAAATTGAAAAAGGACAACTCATTGGACCGAGAATCCGACGCGCCATTGCAATACAGATTCCTAATAGTTATTGGTCGATCTTATCTGGTGAATATTTGGGACACTTTATGCTCACTGCAAAAGATACCAATGAAATTGAAGATGCGGTTTCTAGAGCGGTTGATCTGGGGGCAGATTGTATTAAGCTATTTTATCAATCAAAGAGCCTGTTTCAGAATGAAAGAGAGTTTCCAGTGATTTCCGAAAAGATGATCACTGCTGCGGTGGATAAAGCCATTCATCTGAATAAACAGGTTTCAATGCATATTGTATGTATTGATGGATTTCGAAAAGCATTAAGAACAGGCGTCCCTTTTATTGAACATATGCCTATAGATCAATTATTGACCGATAATGATATCCGCCAATTTAATGAATCTGGTCATATTATCACTCCAACAGGCAGCGTCCCCTATGCACTTGCCTATCCCCTCAAAGATGATATCAATTGCGATCATCCAAATTTAAAACGAATTTTTGAAGATAGAATTGAAAGAATGCCCCAAATTATCCAGGAATATGCCAATCCACAAATTGCTAAGAATGCATTAAAATTGTTTCATACCTATTCTCAGCCCGATTACTTTGAAAAAAAACATTTTCCATATACACCTTCCGCACGCTTTTTTAATGCAGGCGGCGCAATAGGTAGCGACAATACAAAAAAAATGTATCAAGCGAAAAGCCAAATGGGATGCGGCAATGATGGTGGTATTCCATTTGTGTGGCCAGCAGCCTTACCTGTGGAGATGATACTATTACAAGAACAAGACTTTAAGGCTTCTGATATTCTTAAATCTGCAACGTTTATCAATTCAAAAATTATCGGCATGGAAAATGTACTTGGCACCTTATCACCTGGAAAACTGGCCGATATGGTACTATTAACTCAAAACCCATTGGACGATATCAGTCATCTTCAAGAAATTGTCGGAGTGTTTAAAAATGGACAACTTCTCGTTGATAATGGAATGAAAGGAGATGTTCCTTAGATGGCTATTTAACCCCTGCCTGAAAAACAACGCCATCCCCTTCAATCTTATAACTACTCGCTTGATGACAAACAAATACCGACCGACCTGGTTGCAATGGGAGTGTTTGATTCCCTTGATGAATCTGAAGGTTTCCCTTAATACATAACAAAACTTCAGGGCCATTCACTTTTCGTTGTAAAGGGTGATCTTTCAAAATATCAAAACGTCTCAATGAAAAAGAATCCATTGGAATGACATAATGCCATTCATTAAATTGTCCCATTTGTGGTTGAATGGGTTTAAATTCCTCGCTCCGGGTTGAGACGATATCAAGCAATGTTTCAACATCAATATGCTTGACTGTCAGACCACCACGAATGACATTATCGGAGTTGCACATGATTTCAACCGCATTACCATCCAGGTAGGAATGCAGCACGCCTGGTTGAATAAATAAACCTTCACCGGGATTCAAACAAATTGTGTTCAGGTAGAGAGGAGCCAAAACACCGATATCTTTTGGAAAACTATCTGCCAATTGAAGGACCCACTTCCAATGGACGTGATCGGTTCTAGTTTGTGCATATTGAAGCGCTGATCGAATGAGTTGGTGCTTGCGAGTACTATCAAGCTGCATCAATTGTCTAAAAAAGTCATGTATCGTTTGATTGGGTAAACATAATTCGTTATTATCGGTAATCGATAAAAAGTTTGCCCGAATGGTTTCATATTTTCGAAAACCACACATGGCCCAAAGTGGCGTTAATGCGCACACCAGTTCCGGCTTATCAGATTTGTCTTTAAAATTACGATTGTGGGCAGATCGTGGAATATTGGCCTGGTTGTCACGTTCATATCCATCAGATGCCTGATCTTTATCCGGATGAACCTGTATGGACAATGGGCTTTCAATAGCCAATATTTTAAACAAAAAGGGTAACTTGTTGTTAAACTGTCTGGCATAACTCTCACCAAAGACAAAATCAGGATGTTTGGATATAAATGATTCCAGGGAAAGCCAGACATCATCACATTTTATTTCTGAAATTCCTTGTGGATGTGTTCCCATCCAAAGCTCTGCCTGAGGTTCTGTGGATTGAGATACGGCCCCTGACAAACTGGAAAGAAAGGTTGTTGATCCCCATGCATAATTCTTTATGGGATTTTTCATTTCATAAATTGGCATATGCAATTATCCTGTTTCTTGTTTTGTATTTGATAAAATGGAATAGGCGCTATCAATAAGTTGTGCACTCAATACCAGACAAAGCATGAAACATCCAATTGAAACTCCAAACACAAAGGGATATGTCGGGATTTGTAAAGTGGATGAAACTTCACCATTTGCCTTTAACTCCAGTGCATACCAAATACTTTGCCAGGCAATAAAACCAAAAAGAACTGAGGCCACAAGCGTATGTATGCAAAAAATAATATCTTGAATGTTTTGAGCCAGTTTTTGTACAAGAAAATCAACAGCAATGTGACTTTTTGTCATAGAGGTGTTGGCCAAAGAAAATGAAACAAATACAGCTCCCAGCAATCCTACAGTTTCATATACACCCGGAATGGGGCAGCGAAAAAATCTTAATAAGACATCGAAACAAGTTAAAAGCATCATCGCAATGACTGACAGTGATGCAATCCAATTAAACAATAAAACCATAGGAAAAAGTTGATTTGATATTTTTGATTTCATTAAAGATGCGCTCCTTTTTTGTTTTGTTGTATATAACAGATTCATAATGATTTGTAAGTAAATTTATTGATTCCTTGTAAAAAAATGAAATATTACATTGATTTATGAATGAAATTGTGCTTATAAAAAGATGAGTTAAAAATATTGAGATGATTCAAGGAGCTGAAAATGTTCAAGACCATAAATTTAAAAGTCAAAATTTTAATTGGATACTTGGTGGTAACCATTATGGCAGTTATTGTTGGCATGATTGCCCGCTATCAATTCTCAACCATTAGTGACAACATGACCTTTCTGACCCAGGATGTATCTACTGAGGTAAAACTGGCCAATAATATTTGTTCATCCATTCTATCCACACGATCGTTTGTTGAAAGATTTCTTTACCTGAATCAAATTGAAGACCGAAAAGAGGCTGAACGACACATTCAAGATGTTCAAACGATTTTGGATATTGCCAGGCAAAAAATTCATTCCCCCAAACGTTTGGCGCCTTTCAGGGTCATAGAGAACCTGGCCAACAGTTATATTGAAACCTTTCACAAATTGGTCGATAATTTATCACAGGCGGATCAAAAACAGGGACAAATCATTCAACATGCCCAAAAAATCAGGCAACGCATCTTTGATATAATCAAACAAACCAAGGGTAACCCTCAACATTTTGATTTTTTTACCAATATTCTAGATCAGTTTGTGACTATTGAAAATAGAATTGCCATATTTGTATCCGATCCCCTGGTTATTGTTGAAGAGGATTCTCATAAACGCCTGAACCATCTAATTAAAACGCTTCATCATCATTTACCTCAGGAAGCCGCGCAGCTACCATCAGGCATTGACAGGTACAGGGATGAAATCAAAGCATTGAATGCAATCAGGACAAAAATATCAGAACAGTTAAAAAATGTATTGATACCCCTTGCTCCAAAAATGGAATTATTGGCTGTAAATGTTGCCAATTATGGATGGAACGAGATTGATTTATATAGCTTTGATTTAGATAATTCCATTCAATTTACAGACCAGTTTATATTGGCAATGATTACCATCACCATTTTGCTCGGTATTGGAGTGAGTTTTGTTTTGTCCCGACTGATTATTCAGCCGATTTCGGAAGTGGTTGATGGGTTGACTGGAAGTGTAGAAGAAGTGGAACATGGGTCATCACAGGTTGCTGAATTAAGTTATCAATTATCTAAACGTTCTGCAGAGCAGGCTTCTGGAATCAATGAAAAGGCGAATGACTTGAAAAATATTTCAGATATTTCCAACCAAAACGCCCATCACGCCAGTGAAGCGGATCAACTTGTTTCTGAAACCAACAAAGTTGTCACTGATGCCAATACTTCCATTGTAGAATTGAATGCATTTATGAAGGATATTTTTGAGGCCAGTGAAAAAACCTCCCAAATAATTAAAACGATTGATGAAATTGCATTTCAAACAAACTTGTTGGCACTGAATGCAGCTGTGGAGGCTGCACGTGCGGGTGAGGCTGGCGCTGGCTTTGCTGTGGTTGCTGAGGAAGTTCGCAATTTGGCCATGCGTTCGGCTGAAGCTGCTGGTACGACTGAAGCATTGATTCAAAGTATTACTGATAAAATTCATGGAGGTACATCCTTGGGAGAAAAAACAACAAAAGCCTTTGAAGAGGTAGCCACTCGAGTTTCTGGCGTTGGTGAGCTCATCAGTTCAATCAGTGCCTTGTCAAAAGATCAGGCGGCTGCCATAGAAAAACTGAGCGCTTCAATGAACCAGATGAAAAGCGCTGTTCAGCAAAATGTTGAAAATTCACAGGACTCAGCGGAATCCTCAATTCAAATGACTGAACAGGTTGAAATGATGAAAACGTATGTGGATCAACTGGTTTATGTTATCGAAGGTTTCAAACAAATGGTCATTGAGGATGAAATGGAGGAAAATGATGAAGATAATGAATAATGGGCAATTCATCGGAAAAATACTGTTTGTCGCCTGTATCACTGTTGTATTTGCATGCAGTGGATTTGACAACGTAAAAAGGTCTCTTCAAGGAAACGATTCCCAACCGCCTCGAGAAATTAAACACGGTGTATTAAGTGTTCAAACTCTCATTTCTGATGCCCAGCTTGCCGCGATTGTGTACGATTCTGATGAAAAAATTAGAGCCTTTAGCGCCCAAAATGGATATGAAAATCTTGCCATCGGTATGTTTGAAAAATTCAAAGTGAAATATTTTACAGCCCATGTTAATGATGTCCGGTACATTGTAATTCGTGGCACAAGTAATTTTACCAATGTGAAATCCGATATTCTCGCACTCCCCATCTATGATTCACTTTCACAAATTTGGCTTCATAAGGGGTTTCGGGATGCCGCACTTGGTGTGCTGAAAAATATTGAGAATGCGTTTCCAAGAATTGAGCCTGAAAAAAAAGTCATTATTGTTGGCCATTCTTTGGGGGGGGCAATCGCGAATATTTTAGGTATTTACCTGTATCTGAAAAATTATAACCTGGATCGCATTGTTACTTTTGGCCAGCCTAAAATTACCAATCAGAAAGGTTTGGATAATTATTCCGACCTTCCGCTTTTTCGAGTTGTGGGGGCGGGTGATATCATCACTGGTGTCCCTCCAAAAACCAGTGCTTTTAAATTTATTCATGGTGGACTTAAGATAAAGGTCGATGATACCCAAATTTCATACACCCATTTTGGAGATTTTACAAATGCCATTGATGATGACCCTGTTTCCATACATATGGATTTAGACCGAGTGTCACGTGCTGTTTATCATAAAATATCACATTACATTCAACGCCTGAAACAACATCAAGACATACTGATTCAATTTAATACCCGATCAAATTAGTTGACCTCGCATTGCTTGAGCACTGTCAACACATTGTAATTGGACATGAACCATTGCATTTTTAGTCAATTTTTCACTGACTTTGACTGAAATATAGTTGCCAGTTAATCCGCGTGAATGATTGTTCTCTGAGGATTCAACAATAATCCACTGGTTCTGCCCAATGCTAGAATCATAAAAATGCTTTTTTTTTTGGATTCCCAGGTCCCGAATTTTTTTTGCTCTGGCTTTGATCGTTTGAATGTCAAGGGCGCTATGTTGTTTGGCAATCCTTGTTCCTTGACGCAATGAAAATGGAAAAACATGAAAATAGGCTGCTGGAATGCTTTCAAGGAGCAAGAGTGTATTTTTAAAGGCCTTTTCTGTTTCCATTGGAAAGCCTGTCAATATATCAATCCCAATGGCAATATCAGGAATCCATTCGTGAATTTTATGAATTAAATCATGAAAATAACCGACTGTGTATTGTCGATTCATTTGTTGGAGAGTCTGATCATCACCGCTTTGCAGGGGAATGTGCAAGTGATGACACATGATGGGCGATTCCTTTATGATGTCAATCAGTTCTTCTGTAATCTCTTGAGGCTCAATGGAGCTTAATCGAATTCGTGGACAATTGGGAATTTTTATAATTGTTTTTATCAGTTGAGACAGTTGGGTTGATGGATGAAAATCGTGACCATACATTCCCAGATGTATTCCTGTTAAAATGACTTCTTGATACTTGTGATCCCGAAAACACTTAATCATATCCACAATTTTATTTTCAGGTAAGCTTCTTGATGGACCCCGTGTATATGGCACAATACAATAACTACAAAAAGACTGGCATCCATCTTGAATTTTGATCATGGGGCGAGAACGCTTTTGCAGGCTTTCAAGGTGAATATGATCGTAGGTTGTATGGTTTAAAATGTCTGAAATAAATAGTTCTGGCGAATTGGGTTTATCCTGATACAGATGTGCCATGATGCGTTGCGGTATCTCATGTTTATAGGCATGTCCTATAATCCAATGAACGCCCGCGATATCTTCAATTTCCTCAGGGCTGATTTGTGCGTGACAGCCGGTTACAATGATGAGGGCATCTGGATTTTGGCGAATGGTTTGGCGAACTAACTGACGAGATTGCATCCCAGCCTTTTGAGTCACAGTGCATGTATTAATAATGGCATATAATGCGTGCTGCCTTTGAGGAATCATCCCATTATTTTTAAGCTGCCATGCGATGGCTTCAGACTCATATTGATTCACCTTGCATCCCAGCGTTTGAATGGTAAAGGTAGTATTCATTTCAATGTTTGAGATGGTTCAAAATTGATGGCAATTCAATGACTGATACAATTTGAAAATTTGGAATGGGCCCATTCTCATCAAGAGTGTCATTTTTAGGGTTGACCCATACAGTTGCCCCAAGTCCTGCATTTATCCCGCCCTGAATATCGGTTGAAAGTCGGTCTCCCACCATTATGGCCTCATGAGGAGCACAGTTCGCCATTTTGCAAGCTTTGTGAAAAATTGAGGGATGCGGTTTTTCTTCAAGTTCCTCTCCCCCAATAATGATATTGGATCCAAATGTATTTTTTGCATGACATGCGGTAATTTTGGGGCGTTGTATTGCTTTGTCACCATTGGTAATAATAACGCCTGCATAGGTAAGTAATAGTTCTTTGAGCATTGCGTGAACATCCGGCATGAATACATAAAAATTCAGTCGTTCCTGATGAAATGCTGTGTTGAGTTGTTCTGGCAGTTCAGGATGATTAATCTGTTGAATATCACAGGACTGTTTCCACAGGCCAGTTCGCCATACATGAACATCAACAACACCTTCCGGATCAAAAGGCGTTGCAATGAGGCGTTGACGAAAATCATGAATTAACGCTGGTGTATGAATATCAAAAACTGTGGACCGGGCAATACGTGAAACAATTTCATATGCTCGTAAATCTGCGGATTCACAATCTACCAATGTATGATCCAGATCAAAAAAAATGGCTTTGATATGAATATCTTTTAAAATCCTGTTTTGATTATGGCTTTTGTGCATTGACGATTCCCACTTCATCAAACGTTTTAATATCAGAAAGAACACGAGTTGCAGCATCCATGAGTTTCATGCCAATTGCTGCGCCAGTGCCTTCACCCAATCGAAAATCCATTTGAAGCATTGGATCTAGGTTCAAATGCTTCAACATATACTGATGACCAATTTCTACAGATTGATGTGATGCAAACAGATAATCCTTTGCAGCCTTGCATAATTCTACAGCCAGGAGTGCACCAGCTGTGGAAATAAGGCCATCACAAATGACCGGAATCCTGTGGACGGCTGCTCCTAAAACCAGCCCACATAATCCACCGATTTCAAACCCACCCACTTTTTGAAGGACATCTATAGGGTCTGATGGGTCAGGGCGATGCATCTTGATACTGTCTTCAATAATTTTGATTTTTTTTTCAAGCCCTTTGTCATCTATGCCTGTTCCTTTACCTGTGAGTTGTTTGACAGGTTTGCTGGCATAGCATGCAATAATTGCAGTTGATGGCGTTGTGTTGCCAATTCCCATATCGCCAGTTCCCAAGACATGAATGGGTTGCTCTTGAAATAGTTCATCCACCATCTCAATCCCCGCTTCAATACTTGAAATGGCTTGATTTCTTGTCATTGCTGTTGTTTTTGAAAAGTTGTGCGTACCATATTCAATTTTTTTGTGAAATAAAGGCAGTTCTCTATCAAAAGAATAATTTACCCCCAGGTCAGCCACACGAACAGAGGCACCGGCATCCTTTGCCAGCACATTAATGGATGCGCCGCCATTGATAAAGTTCAAAACCATCTGCGGGGTGACATCAGGTGGAAATCGACTGACAGAGGCTTCGCAAATCCCATGATCTCCTGCACAAACAACAATCATTTTGTTTGTCAATTGAATATCAAGCTGTTGAAAAATTGCTGCCAGACGCGCTGCCATATGTTCCATTTTTCCAAGGCTTCCATTGGGGCGCGCCTGATTATCCAAACGTTCATAAGCTTTCTTCATGAAGGCTTGATCTGCAGTTTGAATGGACTGTATGGTTTTCGTTAATAATTTCATAATCCTGAATCCTTAGGCAAGCTCTAAAAAAATAAGTTCCGCGTTTAATCATTGTTCATTCGGCTTTTTTGAACCATGATTACACTGAAGAACTTTTTTTGAGAGCTTTTCTTAATGTTTAAGCATTGAACATTGATTTATGTTGATAAAAACATGTCTCCTTGATCATCTGGCATTAAACCTAGATCTCGGGCACGTTCAAACAAGGTTTCAATTGCACGCATCCCTGTTGTACTTAAAATGCGGGTGTCATCATTGACATACAATGCAATATGTTGTTGAATCACATTGTCTGATGTTTCCTGTGCATGGTACTTTATATATTGGGTCGCTTTTTCTGGAAACTGACGTGAAAAATCAAGACTATCTTTTATACACTGCTCAATGGGAACACATATTTGTGACAAATTTCTTTTCAATGCAATACACCCTAAAGGGATGGGCAACCCGGTTGTATCCTCCCACCATTGCCCGAGATCAATCAAGCAGGTTAATCCATATTGATTATAGGTAAACCGGCCTTCATGAATAATGACTCCAACATCAACTTGCCCTTCTTGAATTGATGGCATAATTTTTTCAAACGACATGGGAATAACATTGGGGTATGTTTTTAAATACAGTCCCAATAATAAATTGGCTGTTGTCCATATACCTGGCACTGCAATTGTATGTGTGGATAAATCAGACAGGCTGCAGCCTTTCTTTGCAACGATCAAAGGTCCACAATTGTAACCTAATGCAGCGCCAGTTTTTAGAATGGCATATTGGTCCAGAAGGTGTCCGACAGCATGAAAGGACAATTTGGTAATATCGTATTTCGCTTGTTTTGCAGCCTGATTTAATTGCTCGACATCTGCATGGATAACATCAAAAAATAAATTTTTACAGCAAATTTCCTGATGAATCATCGCATAAAAAATAAAAGTATCATTGGGGCATGGCGAATAAGCTATTGAGTGTCGTTTCATATATTCAGGTGGCCTTTATTGACGAATTCTGATCTTGATATTGACAACTGGCGTGAGGCACAATTCGGGTCAGCTTGGGACGATATTTTTCGTTTTTAGTCATAACATTACTGTAAAATCGAATGCCAGCTAATGCCAGAGCAAAAAAAACGAGGCTGAATAAAACAGACAGGCCAGTTTCATCCATTTGATAATATTTAGCCAACTCCTGTCCAAATATTCCTCCCATGATCATGACAATGATGGGGGCAACATACATCAAGAAAGACAAATATAATAATGATTTTGTGGGCATACTCAGCACCACACGATCACCAACATCTGCACCAATATGGTTTGGAAGTTCAACTTCCATATCTTCAAGTTTACTCCCCATAGATTGGCATTCATCACGTGTTTCACAATGATCGCAGGTTTTCATGCGTTGTGTTCTGACCCATGCTGTATTATTTGTAGTTATTTTAAAAACATAACCTTCTTCTGTTGCCATGTTTAATTCCCTAAATCACATTGGATTTTTTTGTAAATATTTTGCAACATCCATTGCAAAATAAGTCATTATCATATCCGCTCCGGCACGTTTAATGGCCAGAAGGCTTTCCAGCATGACCGCCTGTTCGTTCAGCCATCCTTTTTCAGCAGCTGCTTTGATCATAGAGAATTCACCACTGACTTGATATGCAGCAATAGGATAGTCCAATTCATTTCGAATTGTAGCAATAATGTCCAGGTAAGCTAAAGCTGGTTTAATCATAATAATGTCTGCGCCTTCTTCAACATCCATTGTCGCTTCTCTAATGGCCTCAAATGTGTTGGCAGGGTCCATCTGATATGTACGCCGATCTCCAAATTGAGGTGCAGATTCAGCGGCCTGACGAAAAGGACCATAGAATGAAGAACAATATTTTACTGCATAAGACATGATAGCAGTATCGGAGAAACCATCTTCATCCAACATATCTCTGATTTCAGCAACCCGACCATCCATCATATCTGATGGTGCTACCATATCGGCACCTGCCTGTGCATGAGATAATGCAGTTTTGGCCAACAATTCCAATGAAGCATCGTTGTGAACTTTTTGCTTTTCAATCATCCCACAATGTCCATGATCTGTATATTGACACAAGCAGACATCTGTAATGACGACTAAGTCAGGAACTTTGTCCTTGATTGCTTTTACCGCATTTTGAACAACACCATTTTTGGCATAAGCCTGAGAGCCCAAAGCATCCTTTTTTTCAGGAATACCAAAAATAATTATTGCGGGAATACCATTTCTATGTGCATCCTGAGCAAGCCTGATTAAGTGATCTACAGATAATTGAAAATGACCGGGCATTGATGGAATCGGATTTTTAATATCTTTACCACTTATCGCAAAAACCGGTAGGATTAAATCATCAACAGTTAGATGTGTTTCTCGAACCATGCGGCGGATCTGCGGATTAAGTCGCATGCGCCTGGGACGGTATTCTGGAAAAACCATTGTTTCCTCCAATAGGCTGCAGCACAATAAGGTTGCAACCAATAATGAATTATGTTGAACAAATAAAATTTGCTCCAAAAACAAAAAAGATGAATTATAGCATTATTATTGAACAAAAATCAACTAATAAACTCAAAACCATTTGTAGCAACGATGGAGCACATCAAGAAGATGCTTGAATATTTTTAAAGCTAAAATTGCTACCTTGACAAATAAGTACAAAGTCATTTATGTTAATGAATACAATGACAATTAGGTTAATATGTCAATGAAACAATTGAAACAATGGAGTCAGAGCATGATTAATCGGATCATATCAATGAGTTTTTTGATCTTTATGTGTATTTCGAGTATGTGCATGTTTGTCATTGCACTGATTATCTGGTTGCTTACTGTTACCTTTGATAAAAAATTAAAAATATTGCATTTGTTTTCATCCTTTTGGGCATCAATGTATATATGGTTAATGCCAGCGTGGTCAGTGACAATTAAAGGAAAAGAGAATATTGATAAAAATAAAACCTATGTGATTATTTCAAATCATCAGTCATTACTTGATATCCTTGTGGCATTCCGGTTGTTTTTTCACTTTAAGTGGGTTTCTAAAGAGGAGATCTTTAAAATTCCATTTATAGGTTGGAATATGCGGCTCAATCGCTACATTGCTTTAAGACGTGGAGACAAAGAAAGCGTCCAACAAATGTTTGATGATTGTAACAAAGCCATATCACAAGAGAGTTCGGTTTTTATGTTTCCTGAAGGCACCCGATCAAAAACACGCCAATTAAAATCTTTTAAACCGGGTGCGTTTATTCTGGCAAAAGACAATCAGATTCCCATATTACCCATCGCCATTTCAGGCACCAGAGAGGCATTACCTAAGCATAGTTTAAATTTTCATGGAAAAAATCCCATTTTAGTCGAAATTTTGCCTGAAATATCGTCTGATACTGTCAATGAGTTATCAGTTCAAGAGCTTTCAGATAAGGTTCATTCTGAAATATCTAAAAAAGTGCTGATGAACTATGGTATCATCGATACCCCTTAATTTTTTTATTCTCTTTGATTCCTCAATGAAAAAAATGGGTGGCAAACCCATTTTTTTTTATCTTTAATTTTTTCACCCAATGTCAGTTTTTCAAAAAAAATCTGACACCTATCAAATTCTTTCAATGTCGCATGAAAAAAAAATAACAGAATAAAATTTTTTTGTGTAAGAATTTTGATTTTTTTGTGTCTATATAAATAGAAGCTGTAAAAATGTTTTTTTTATCTCATGAATCTCAAAATTATGCCGGCATAAATATTGCTTAATTCTGAATATTAATCATATGAAATGAGTGTAACCCAAATTGCCGGTAAACCGAAACCAAGCCTATGAGTAAAATCAATGTAGGGGCGAACCTTATGTTCGCCCTCCGAACAATAACCAGAAATGAATCTATGACCGAAACCGAAAACATTTGTTTCCAAACAAAGGTTTGATTGCGGTTATTGTTTGGAGGACAAACGCAAGGTTCGTTCCTGCATTGGTTTTGCTCATAGGCCTGGTTTCGGTTTGACCTGCAATTTTGTTTTCACTCAAATGAAATAATCGCAGAACGTAATACATGGGGAGTTCCTCCAACAAATAAAACGTAGACCTTTTTTTATGAAAATCACAAATAGAGATGACAGAAAGGACATGCCATGTTCTTCAGAAAAAAACATAATCAATTAATCGGTCTGGATTTAGGATCTCATACAATCAAGTTTTGTGAGCTAATTGAAAAAAAACGTATCTGGGTATTGAAAAAATTCGGTATGAAAACAATTCCACGGGATGTTATTCAAGAGGGAATGGTTCGTGAACCAGAACTTTTGGCGAAGGAAATTGATTTTTTGTTAAAACGTCATCATGTTACAGAAAAGAATGTGTCCATTTCTGTATCTGGTTTTTCAGTTATCGTAAAACACATCACCATGCCGCTCATGACTGAGGCTGAACTACGTTCCCGAATCAACTATGAAGCAGAACAATATATTCCTTTTGATATCAATGATGTCAACTTAGATTTTCAAATTGTAGGGAATGGCGATAAGCCAAATACAATGAATATTGTTTTGGTGGCCGCAAAAAAAGACTTGATACTTGATTTTATCAGTACATTGAATTCAATCGGTTTGAATGTGGCAGTCATTGATGTTGATTGTTTTACGCTTCAAAATATTTTTACCCACAATTATGCAAGTGAAGAAATCACTGCATTGATTGATATTGGTGCAAGCAAGACAAATATTAATATTATTCAAGATAAACAGTCTTTACAGCTAAAAGATCTATCCATTGGTGGCGATACACTGACGCAAGATATTTGCAATCGAATAGATTGTTCATTCGAAGATGCTGAAGAAATCAAGCATTCGGAAGCATCAGATCTGATCAGTCAGGAAGAATTAAAAGATGTAAAAGCAACGACAGCCATGTATTGGATATCAGAATGTAAACGTTCATTAGATTCATTTATATCAGCTAATCCGGAAAAATCGATTTCAAAAGTGCTTCTCAGCGGTGGTTCATCGAATATAAAAGGTTTTTTTCAGTTATTAACTGAAGAGATTAAAATTCCTGTGGAATATCTCAATCCATTTCAAATGTTTGATATGTCGTTATCAGGCCTGGAACCAGAATTTATTGAAAAAATTGCCCCCCAAGCCTGTGTTTGCATGGGATTAGGCATACGCAGAGCAGGTGATAAATGATACGAATTAATCTTCAAACCGAACAACAAGACTATGGACGCATTGAGAATCTGATTTCACAGTTGATTCTTTTTGTTATTTTTTTGTTTTTGGTTCTTGGATGTTTACAGTATTTTCATTCAATTCTACAAGACGATATCACAATGCTGGAACAAAAGGCGACACAAAAACAGGTTCAAATCAATCGCTTTAAAACAACCATCCAAAAAGTCAATGCATTAAAAAAACGTATCAGCACCATTGAAAAAAAATTATCCATTATCAAGGAGTTGTCATTCAAAAAATATGATGCCATTTTTTTACTGAATGCCATTACCGAATCTGTGATTTCCAAACGGATGTGGTTTTCAAATATTTCTTTTAGTAATGAAATGATCAAAATCCAGGGGCTTGCCTTGGATGAGCGCACTGTGACTGATTTTATGAAAAAACTGGAAGAAACCAAGAATTGGATCTGGATTTCGGATGCCTTTATTAAAGATCTAAAAAAGAAAAAAGTGGCGAAATCCACTCTCGTTAAAATGTCGGATTTAAAAAACTTTCAGTTTTTTGAAGACCAGGAGTTTGAGTTTGTATTGGATGCTGTTCTCGGGGATCATTTGACAGAAAAAGACAAGAATATCATCATGAATAAGGCCATTACACCCTATTTTTCAGAAGTTCGACTGATTTCAACTATCAAACGAACGATTGAAAAAGATGCACATCTGACCAGTTTTATTATTGATTGTATACAAAACACGCTTTAGGAATTTTCATGAAAGAATATATAGATAAATTTGCAGAAATTGTTGAAAAATTACATGTTTTGTATCGAATACTCATCGCTGTGGGTATTATTATTGTATGCTCAGTTGTGTATCTTTTTCTTTTTATTATGCCCCAGTTTGAGGAAATAGAATCACTTCACCAAAAGAATCAGATGCTTGATAGTCAATTGACACGATCTATGCTTCAGGCACGAAAACTCAATCACACTAAAAAATTGGCCATAGACGCTGAAAAACGATTTGACAACGAAAGACGTGTCTTACCAGAAAATGAAGAAATCAGACTGCTTTTAGAAAATGTGGCACGATTAAAACAGGAGTCCGGACTATCATTTACATTGTTTAAGCCTGAGGAAGAAATTGTCAAAGATTTTTACGCTGAAATTCCTATTTCTATGAAATTAACAGGTCATTTTCACAATGTAGGCATTTTTTTTGACAAAATTTCCAAATTATCTCGGCTGGTTCATATTGACAATTTTAAAGTTATCAATGCGGAATCTGATGAAGACATTTCTTTGGTTGAAGTAACATGTCAGGCAATTACTTATAAATTTATTAAAAAAGTAAGTAAGAAAAGTAAGAAAAGTAAGAAAAAATAAGCAAGAATGAAGTTATGAAAAAACAAACCCTACAATTTCTTACATTGATATTTTTGGGAATGGTGTTTTTGATATCATGTAAAGAACCTCCGCAAAAAGCAACACCCAAAAGCAACCCAAAAGTCATACGTCAAAAAATAATTGTCGCTTCAAAAGCTCAGGCAGATACAACAAAGAACAATGAACCTTCTCATTTGACAGATAATATAATTGCCCCCCAAAAAAATTCTAAAAATGCTATAAAAAACAAAATTCAAGATGTGCCAATAAAAAAAAACAAAATAACTTCAACGAAATCTACACCGAAACCTGTACCTGTTCAAAAAAAACAACAGAAACAATCCTCTTCCAGACCGGGCACAAAAAATGCATCGAATTCGTCTCCTTCTGAAACAGAAATGGAAATTCTTTTAAAAAAATTGGCCCCCAAACCTTTTAAGTATAGGCCTCAGGGAAATGTAGACCCTTTCTTACCACTGATTGCAAAAAAGAAAAAAACAACAACAGCCCAGTCCGATATTGTTCATAAATCTATACGAAAAAAAAGAACAAGAATTCTAACCTTGTTAGAAAAATATGACCTGAGTCAACTCAAATTAACCGCTGTATTAAGAACACCAAAAAATGCAGTCGCAATTGTGGAAGAAACATCAGGTCGTGGTTTTGTTGTCAATACTGGAACCCGTATTGGAGTCAATTCCGGCCGTGTCGTGGATATATTGATGGATCGTATCATTATCCAGGAGATTGAGGAACTAATTGCCGGAAAAAAACTGTATGTTACCAGAGAAATGAAACTAAATAAGCCGGACAGTGAGTTTTAACATGAAAACAAATGATTATTTAAAATGGCAAATCCTGCTGTTCATAACAGCCTTTTTATTATTTAATGGGTGTGTGACACCCAAATCAACCGCGCCGGATGATTCACAGGCATCTTCTGATGAACAAAAATCGGCTCAAAATACAATCACTGCTGTTGATATCCAGCAAAATCAAGTTCTTATTCAGTCGAACAACAAGTTGACATATACATCAGTCAAACATATTGTTCCCACACCTGGCATTGTGTTTTATTTTCCAGACACAGTTTTGGACAATGTCAAAGATATCAGTGAGATCAATAATGGAATGATCAAAGCCATTATTGCACGTCAGCAAGATCTTAATGGGCCATACTCCAAGCTTGAATTTCAATTAGTTGAAGACACGACGTATGAAACCCGTCAGAATGATAATCAACTGGTCGTTCAATTTAAAAGCACCGAGCAACAAGCAGAATTCTCTGAAATAGAAACGATAGAGCCCTCTTTTGACATTGACACTCCGCTGCAGGAACCTGTGGAACCACCAGAATCACCAGAACCAACAGAATCAATAGAACCATTAGAGCCTGTTTCAAACTTTTCAGTAGAAACCACCCCTTTTTCACGAAATGCCCTGGTTCAAATAAATTCTAAAAAACCCATTGAGAATTATAAATCATCAGTCATAGCTGCTCCTCCAAAAATTGTATTTGACTTATACGATATCCAAAGCCCGGATAGAAATATGACATTTTCAGTATCTGAGAATCCATTTGTCAAGGGAGTGCGGACGTTTCGTTACCCCAAAAGATTACGCATGGTGATTGATACAGTCCCAGAATATATTTCAGCATTTCAAGCCTATCCATCTGAGGAAGGTTTATCCATTTATGTGGGGTTGGATTTACCTGCAAAAGAAGCAAAAGATATGATGGATATTTCTGTATCTTCAATAACAGCCCCTCCCCCTGAAATGGCATCAATGCCATTGCAAGATACGTTGGTAACGTCGGAATTTCTTGATGATTCAAATGTTTCCTTTTCATCTGATAGCCCTGTGGCAAATGATAATGAAATGCCACCAATCGTGGATGCCCCATACGATTCTGCGCCAGACGCACTTGAAGATCAATCCAATATCGTGCCAGAACCTGATTTTCAATCGGCATTTCAACCGCCCAATCTGACTCCCAGGCCACTGCCAGTACAATCTGGTATGGGGATTCATTCCCAACCCCCTATTTCAATGCCGCATATGCAAAACCATATGTCAGGATTACAACCTTCAATCACAAACAAGTTGACCCGGCAATATCAAAAATTTTCCTTTATCCAACCATCCACCATGTTGGATTCCTACGTGCAAAATGGAAGTCCACAGAAATATACAGGTGAAAAAATAGCCATTGATTTTTATGAAACAGATATAAAAAATGTTTTTCGAATTTTAAGAGAAGTCAGCGGTCAAAACTTTGCAATAGATAGTGATGTCTCCGGAAAGGTTACTCTTACCTTGAAAAAGCCTGTACCATGGGATCAAATCCTGGATTTAATCTTAAAAATGAACAAGCTGGGAATTACATATGAAAATGATATTATTCGTATTTCCAAGATGACCACCATTCAAAAAGCACAGGAAGAACGTATTGCAAAGATTGAGGCTGAATTCAAAGCAGCAAAGAAAAGAGAAGAACTTTTGGAACCTGTTATCACTCACTATATACCAGTCAATTATGCTCGTGCCACAGATCTGACCAAGCATCTTGATAAAATTTCAACCAAAGAGCGCGGTTCTATCAGTGTTGATGATCGAACAAATACGATAATTATTACTGATGTAAAAGAAAAAATTCAGCGTGCATTAAGTGTGGTGCAAAACCTGGACAAACCGAATCTTCAGGTGATGATTGAAACACGTATCATTGAAGTAACCAATAATTTTTCAAGAGATATTGGTGTGAACTGGAGCGGCACAATTGGCGTTCAACCGGGTGATGCTGAGGCAGGGGTTGGTCCCCAAAGAGGCTACGATGTTCTGGGTGGAACATATGGGTACAATTGGGCGGTTAATTATCCTGCTGCAGCAAATAGCAACATTGGAATCAACTTTAGAAGAATGAATGGTTTAACCCCTTTTACACTGGATGCCCAATTATCAGCAATGGAATCTAAAGGTGAAATACGAATTTTAACCTCACCAAGAATTGTCGCACTAGATAACAAGGAAGCAACAATAGAACAAGGCCTCGAATATCCAATCAATACATTAGATGAAAAAGGCAATACCATTACTGAATTTAAAGACGTTGATTTAGATTTAAAAGTCACACCCCATATTACACAAGATGGTCGTGTTAGCATGCTGATTGATACATCAAAAAATGATCTGGGTCCAGTGGTTAATGGAAAGCAGTCATTCCAAAAGAAACAGGCGAAAACAGAACTGCTGGTGAATGATGGTGACACTGTGGTTATCGGCGGAATCATGAAAACTGTTCGAAGTACCAGTAGAAGTGGTGTTCCTTTATTATCGAGGTTACCCATTATTGGCTGGCTATTCAAAACCCACTCAAAAAGTGATGACAAGGAAGAATTGATTATTTTTATTACGCCCAAAATTATTAAACTGGAAAACAAGGCGCTCGTTAGAAAAATGGCTGAACAATAATTTCAGAACATCTGACCCGATATGTCTCCTTTTCAGAGATCACGGGTTATAAGGATATTTCCTAAGTGAATTTGAGCATCCTCAAAAAATATCAAAAATCCAATATGGCATGATTATTGCCTTGTTTTTTTAACGCTGTGTAATACGCAAACACAGACCATCTCTATATTAATATATGAATGTAACCAAAATTGTCGATCAGGTCAAATCCAAACCTATTAGTAAGACCAATATTGGGGTCGAACTTTATGTTCCCCTCTGAAAAATAATCAGAAACGAAGCTATGTACGAAACCATACATGTGTTTCCATACATAGGTTTGATTTCGGTTATTGTTTGGAGTGCGAACATAAGGCTTGCCTCTACATTGGTTTGGCTCATAGGCATGGTTTCGGTTTACCGACAATTTTATTACACTCTTAATATAACATCATCTCAATTCGAATATCATTTTGAAATAATTATCCCACTGTAAGTATCGGACAGGACTGTCTTGAACTATTCGATACGTGCAGTGGGATAATTGTTTTTTGAACCAATCACTATAGCATACTAGATCTTATTACACTGGTTCGGTTTATCTTGGACATGTGGAATGACAGTTTGAAGTTCATATGGCCTGACATTTTTATTTGTTTTCGATTCAATTCCTCACACAGTTTTATATCCAGGTTATGATATTAAGGAACTGGAAAAGCAGCCTCTGGTAGATAATCCAGATGTAGAATTAACTCGAAAAGCGATCCGAATAATAACAAATGAAGTAAAAAAACTGGAAGAAGAGAATTTGAT
>Ga0272440_1000141_pt1 | contig 59504 bp, 33 predicted proteins | sample SSMMMBAug17_FD_192440 | JGI IMG/M metagenome (GOLD analysis project Ga0272440, IMG submission 192440) | Marine sediment archaeal communities from Little Sippewissett salt marsh, Falmouth, MA, United States - SSM-MMB-Aug17 | ecosystem: Environmental > Aquatic > Marine > Wetlands > Sediment ... | reverse complement strand
AAAGACAGGAAGGTAAAGATGTTGATTTAGAAAAAATAAAGTCGGTAATGATTGGTCTCGCACAGGGCGATTTGATTGATTATAAAAGTTTTGGTGACTGGTTTACCCATGTAAACGATCCCATATTACAAGAATTTTTAAAAGTATGGGGAAAAATTGAGGTCGCCGGAATTACACGTGCTGAAGTTGAAGAAGAAACAATATCAAAGTATGAATCGATTAAGAAAAAATATAACAATTATAAAGGCTATCTTGCAGAGGTTTTTATCATTCAAATATTGTGGAATAATCAAAAGAAAACCCTTGATGGAAAATATTTTAATTTTTCTGAAAATATAAAGATGCCCGATCGTTTTATTTATATTGCGCATCGCAGCAAACTTGGAGCGGGTCCGGGAAAAGAGATTGATGTTTATGCCACGGCTGGAAGCACTGTGTGGGTTGTTGAAAGTAAATGGTGGAAAGACCCGGTTGGTGTTGATGTTGTTAAAAATCTCATGAAACAGGGAGACATCGTTAAAGAAATGAGAGGTAAAGATCTAAAAAAGCGAACGCTTTGGCTTTTTGCAAGTAATGGTGTTACAGAGAATGCAAAAAAATTGATGGAAGAAAATGGCATTTTATGGTCCACGAAAGACAATTTAAATGATTTGCTGAAAAATTCAAATTTAAGGAAGCTGCCTGAAATGGGGTAGCCTTTTCGAGTATTTCTAAACTATGACATCCAACGCGCCATCCACATTTGAAACATCAGGATTTGCCACAGTTTATGTACATTTTCAGGATGTCCATTTAAATAGCGATCTCGTAAATTTACAACGAAGGTATCATTAAACAATCCTTGTTTTCTCAGGCGGGTTTGATCCAGGTAATGCAAAAAATAAAATTTCAATTCTTCACGAAACCAATGATTAATTGGAACACCAAAGCCCTTTTTGGGTCGATCCATTAAGGATTTGGGACAATATTGATAAACCAGCGCCTTTAGCAGATGTTTTGGGCCTGATGCACTGTATTTAAAGTGACCAGGCAGGCGTGCGACAAAAGCCAGAATGTGATGATCCAACAAAGGTTCCCGGCCTTCAAGGCCAACTGACATGGTGGCACGATCTACTTTCATCAGGATATCATCTGGCAAATATGTTTGATAATCTATGGCCAACATGGCATTGATTAAATCTAATTGATGTGTATCATTTTTTTGATCAAATGCAGTGGGTAAAGAATTCATCTCTTGCAGCATCATTGTCTGGCGATCCTGATTTGTAATTAACTGGCTTGTAATATTCATAAAATCAACAATATGATCGTGCCTTAACATCTCTTGTATTTTTTGTGCGCGTGTATTCAGGTTATAGGCTGAAAAAAGGTGCTGTAAGGTTTGAAATGGGATATGTTCTAAACAGTTATAAAGCATTTTTTTGGCTTTGGGTGACAAACGTTCGCAGATATTCCATATTTTCATTGCGGTTTGATATTTGGTATAACCTGCGAATAATTCATCCCCTGCATCAGCGGACAATGCGACAGTAACGCTCTGTCTTGCTTTTTCACTGACAAGTATGGTTGGAATGGCAGAGTTATCTCCAAATGGCTCATCATAAATATCTGGCAATTTTGGAATGATCATCAGGGCATCTTTTGGGGTACAAATATATTCAGTGTGATCACATCCAAGATAATCAGCAATTTGTTTTGCGTAAGGCGCTTCGTTGTAGTCTTGTTCATCAAATCCAATGGTAAAGGTTTTTAATTTTTCTGATTGATGTTTTTGTAAAATGGCTGCTACAGCAGTACTATCAAACCCGCCACTTAAAAACACGCCCACCGGCACGTCAGAGACCATCCGATATTTAAAAGATTGAATAAACAGTCGCTCCAATTCCTTCAAAGCGTCATCAAATGAAATATCAAGCAAGGGTTGATTGTAATAATCCATGGGGCTCCAATATTGTGTCTCGGATAAGGTACGTTTTTGAAGATCCAGAATTAAATAGTGACCAGGACGTAATTTGTAGGTATGTTTAAAAATGGAATGGGGGGCAGGAATATATCCCCATTTGAGATAGGCATGAACGCCTTGTAAATTCAGGTTTTTGGAGAAGGCCGGATGTTGATGCAGTGATTTTAATTCCGAAGAAAAAAGAAAATGTCCATTGTGCCAATAATAATACAGGGGTTTTACACCTGTACGATCCCTGCATAGTATTAATTGTTTTTGCTCTTTATCGTAAATAGCAAAGGCAAACATGCCGCGAAACTCATGAACGCATTCAATCCCCCATTGCTGATAGGCATTCAGAATAACCTCTGTATCGGACTGGGAGATAAAGTTCATGTGATATTTTTGAACAAGATCTTGTTGAATTTCAGAAAAATTATAGATTTCTCCATTGTAAACAATATGATAGCGCTTATCAGGGGTATGCATTGGCTGTCTGCCTAATGGCGATAAATCAAGAATTGCCAGGCGACGATGTCCCAGGCCAATTGTGATGTCAGGTTCTTGAAAGACTTGATACCCTTGATCATCAGGTCCGCGATGTTCAAGGGTATCTGTCATTTTTTTTAAAATGGAATCATCTGATCGTGATGTAAAATCACAAAATCCAGTAATACCACACACTTTTGTCCTCCAATACCAATCAGGCTAAAATCACTGCATTTCATAACTGATATATTGTATTTGCATTTGCACTGCACGTTCAGTGATGGTAAGCACCTCAAAATAAATGCCAGAACCCAGAGTTTGCGCAGCAAGTCCGCCTCGGACACCCTCAAAAATCTGTATAATACCCCCTTGCGTTAATTCCAGGCGGCCATTTTCAGGTTTGTGCGATGCTTGCCAGGTTTCATCTGGATCTTGTGAACTTACAATTTGATTGGATTTAATTGTATTCACATCGGTTCGATCCTCTGGAATAAATCCACTCACCATGATACGCACCAATGCAATATTTTCATAGCCTTGTTTTCGATAATCCAGATACCTTAACTGAAGTGCCACTTCTGCATCATTGACAGTCTGATCACGATTGATCGAAACAACCTTCTTATTGATGGACTTGCAATTAAACGCTTTTGTTTTGTATCCCAAATTAAATTGTCGACCGGTAATACCGATGGGACGGCCAAAGATAACATCTGAAGGCACGGCCGTTTCTGATACAGGTTTAAACAAATACGTAATGTCATTACCACCGGCATCCTTAATCACAATGGACATCCCAGCAGCAGTTAATACTTCAGTAATCATTTCCATCTGTACAGAATTGCACGGGCTTGTGGGAATCAAGTCTGTCAATTTGACAGTAGACAGGTCCCGAAGGGTCAGAATCGCCTGTTTTGCCTGAAAAAAATTGCCTGTAATTTCAGATTTTGTAACATCCTGAAGCAATTGTTTTATCTTTGCACTGCCTTCAATAATTTGTAATTGGGCTTTTTCAACAAGAGGTATGGACGTTGATCTGCTTGCAATACGCGGATTGACAACAAGTCGCTCGTTTTGAAGAATATGCCCAATGACCTGGGTTTCTTTGTAATCGGGTGCAAAAACAAATCCTTTGCTTGAAACCCATCGTTCCACACCAGTGCTGCATCCAGATATCAAGAGCATGCAAATCAGACATTCCAATGCCAAAACATTTCTTTTCCAATACATTATATAAAACTCCTATCGTTGAATATGTTTTATCAAATACGCTTTTTCATTTAAACGATCAGGTAATTGACCATTCAAAACCTGTGGTGATGGCATGGTCTCTGGAAGTACAGAAATAAAAAAATCCTTTACCTGATGATCATAAGGGCCATTTGTGATGTCACATGTCCAACAGCCATTTGATGTCAACATTGCTGGAATGCACATCGCATGCCACAAACCTTGTTGCTTTGAATAGACATTAACATACCAGCTATAGGGGGCTAATCCTGAAACACATCCTTTTAAATCTTGAATACGATTACCCAATGGCGGAATATTCATCATGTTCAATTGAGGAGATTTAGAACGAACGCTCACATTTGTTGAAGCCAGGGCATCCCTGAAATCATAGACATAAACTGCACCGCATTGCGAACCCGCATCATCATCATCACCATAAGCGCCAACCAATGCATAATGGCCGGAAATCGCAACAGAATACGCAAAATAAGCATTAGATTCACCATCACTGGCACTGATTTTTTTCATTTCGGTCCAGGTTTCATGAACTCTTTGAAAAATATATGCAGAACCGGACCGACTGCCTTTATCATCATCGCCATAAGCCCCTACAATGATATTATTTCCACTAATCGCAACACTCCAACCAAAGAAATCATCACGCGTACCATCTGATGGAATCAGCTTGGCAACTTGCTGCCATATGCCATCGTTATTTTCAAAAACATAGGCAGAACCCGACTTACTTCCCTTGGCATCATCAGCAAAAGCACCAACGACCGCATAATGATCTGAGATAGCGACATCCGAGCCAAAATGGTCATATTTACTGCCATCATCAGGGGTCAGCTTGATCTGTTGATTCCAAACATCCAGTTCACGTTTGAAAATATAGGCCGAACCCGAGGTGCTTCCATGATCATCATCACGATCCGCACCCACAATGGCATAGTCTCCTGCAATATCAACTGAACAGGCAAAATTATCATATGATTCTCCATCAGAGGCTTTCAGCTTGGCCTGTTCTTTCCATTGTTCCGAATTGATATCATAGGTATAAATATATGCAGAGCCACTGTTACTTCCCAAGTCATCATCTTCATTCGCACCAATGATGATATAACTTGCTGAAACAGCTATTGAATGGCCAAAATTATCATTCAGATAGCCATCGCTGGCTACAATTTTAGATTCCTCAATCCATGCAGCGTTATTATATCGGAAAACATAAGCAGAGCCGGATTGGCTGAGATTATCATCATTGCCATAAGCCCCCACAACCGCAGTATTCCCGGAAATATCCACCGCACATCCAAAATGGTCGTATTGTTCAGCATCACTGGAGGTGATCTGTGCTTCCTGTTGCCATTGATTATCTTTATAGCGCCAGATATAAGCTTTTCCAGCATTTGGACCACGTTCATCATTCATGCTTGCGCCAGCAATAATCAGATTTGGTGACATGCTGACTTGTTCTCCCATGTGATCAGAAGCCTGACCTCCAACTAATTTTTGTTCGCGAACTTCACCGAATCGTCGCTGTTGAATTTGAATAGACATTCTTTTATTTTCAGCATCAGGAGATAATACAGTAACAGTCCCAATACGAACCTCATCAAGATTTTTTTCATATGAGACAGTAATTGTTCCCTCATTCACACCAGAACTACCTGATACAACTTTCAACCAATCATGATCCGGCGCTGCGGTCCAGCTCATATTTCCACCGCCCGCATTTTTAACCTTGAATTCGGCAGTCCCATTCACTCCTGATACCTCAACTGATTGCGGTTCAATATCGATAATGGCCGGGGGGCATCTATTCTGTTGAATCTGTACAAGAATGGTGGGCGGTATCGATTCTGCGCAGGCAATAATTAACGCTCCATGTCGCTCAGATCCCATGTTTTCATCACAATGAATGGAAACAGATCCATCATTAATTCCTGTAAGACCAGAGTCAATTGTCACCCAGGGTGTATCTGTTTTAGCATGCCAATACATTTGCCCCTCACCTTGATTGGAAACATTGACAGTCAAGCTGCCGCCACTTTCTGAAAAGGACAGAAGTGTTGGGTCAACATGAAGCTGAGGCGTTGGTATATGCCCCTCTTCCTGGATAAATAAAATTGTTACAGGGCTGTTTTTTGCGCCAGGCGCTGAAACTTGGACAGTGCCACGTCGGGTTTCCCCTGTGTTGCTCAGATATTGTACAACAATTTGCCCTGCATTAACCCCATTATCGCCAGCAGTAATGATAAGCCAATCCACATCTGAACGTGCCTGCCATACCATATTGCCTGGGCCTGAGTTTTCTACATATAGCATGGATTGATTCTCAGCATACCCCACTTGCAACTCAGTGGGTGTTACTTTCAGTATTGACAATTCTATGCTTCCTGGTTCTTGAACGATGGAAATGGTAATTTGAGAATTTTGTGCTTCCGGGGCCATGACTGTCAGAATGGCTGTTCTGGGCGTTTGATTGGGATTGGTATCATATTGAAGTCTGATTGTTCCAGAATTGGTGCCTGCCTGACCACTAATCACGCGAATCCAGGATTGATTACAGACTGCGGTCCAGGCCATCGTGCCCTGTCCTCTATTTTGAACTTGAAAAATGGTAGTGCCCCCTTGTGAGGGCAATTGAGCGGACTCTGGGGTTACCATCAGAAGCGGGCCAATATCATTATCTGCAACTTCGACAGAAACCTCAGTTGAAATCCATCCGCTGGATGCTGCTGATATGGTAACGTTTTGAAATCCATCAGGCTCGATGTCATCAATTACTAAAAAATGGACATCTCGTTCTTTTTCGCCGGCACTTAATGTGACGAGACTCAACGCGCATTGAATTTCTGATGTATCACTGGATGTCAGATAGACATCAAGGTCATTCATCAGTATTTCTGGCACAGACAATATGCCAGTAATGGTGCCCTCGCCTTCAATCACTTTTTCAGGAACAGACAAAATCAGTTTCTTATCGGTCACGACTGCAACGTGCACCTGGGCGGAATGGGTTCCCCCTTTATGATCATCAATTGTATACGTAAATGAGTCCTCTCCAACAAACATTTTTTCAGGTGTGTAAGTAATTGTTTTATTGAAATTAATTAATGCAGTGCCGTGCTGTGGTGTTGAAATTTGAGAGATTGTAATCCAGTCCATGTTTGGGTCATAGTCATTGGCTAAAACATCAATGTTCACCGGTTGATTCATTTCTGTTTCAATATAATCGTTTGCAGCCACAGGAGGTTGCTCGCCAATTGACATGTAAACATCATCCAGCAAAAATACAGTATCTCCTCTTCCAGACTGTATGGTTGCTTTGAATCGAATATTGTGAGAATTTCCATCAGCAAAACCACTGAGATTGACCACAACAGGCCGCCAATTGGCATATTGATTTTGTTGTATATGACCGATTGTATGGATAAAAGACGTGTTATCCACAACAACATTTAAATGCCCAAAAACATCCGCCGATAAAATTTTCATCCAGAATGTCAGACTTGCTTGGGATGCAACAGGCATGATCACATCCTGATCACAGGTAGCCGATTCATTACCATTGCGTCCGCCTTTGAATTGCACCAGATATTTTCCAGAATGAGCCAGTTCAGGAGATGCCATAATCACTGAATCAGTCAGCTTTGCGTTTTCTATCCAAAAAGGATTGGGAGATCCTTTTTCAAAACCCGGATCATTAATAATAACTGTTGAAACCGAAACTGTGGCGGTATCTTCTCCGCCCCGACCATCTGATATGGTATATTGAAAATGATCTTTTCCCAAAAAGTTATCATCAGGTGTATACGTAATCGTTTTATCTGCATTTTTTACGACTGTACCGGACGAAGGTGCAGTCAGATTGATAATTGTGAGGTCATCACCATTGGGGTCAAAATCGTTTTCAATGACGTTGATTGTCACCGGTGTATTAATTGCAGTCATCACCTGATCATCTCTGGCCATTGGGGGTAATGGGCCAATTTCACCATTTAAATGCAAGATCAGTTCCCATGAAATCAATGAACCGATATGTCCACCCTGGGCATCAACGACAGAAAGCTGCCAGTCCCCCTGAATTTCTTCTCCCCAATTCTGAAGTGTCATGAATGTCCATGAATCATAGTTTTCACCCGCATCTTCATGCGCCTCTGCTAATATACTTTTTGTTCCTGAAGGCGAGGTGAGTGCAATTTCTAATTGTCCACGATATTCATGTGCTGCATTAATAATGACTTCAACATGCTCCATTCTATAATCTGTTGCGGCATTGACATTAATGGTTGATGTAATGCCTGTGGCAGAATTGTCTGGTATTAACATATCTACTTGTTTTTTATAAGGAATATAGGAGGATGGATTCACTGTCGACCAGTTGACCGCTTTTTTTACAGCTTCCTCTGCATTCACCATACCAAATCCATATTTGGGATTAAAAGACAGACCTGCACCATTTTTGGCCCACTGTTGGTCATCAGGATCATTATGTGTGGTACTTTGGATCAGAACATGCTGCACATCACGCCATGATAAATCAGGATTGGCTTCAATCATCAGTGCAATAACACCGGCAACTTGTGCCGCCGATGCAGATGTGCCCTTGATATGATCCTGACAATCACCACAGCTTTCACCATGCAATCCTTGAAGATCAGTACCTGAAATAAAAATGCCATCGCCACTTCCTGGTGCTACGAGCATGAGTGCAGCGCCGGGTTCACTGTAGGCCGAATGTTTTCCATTGTGGTCAATAGATCCTACTGCAATGGTATAACGAGAATTGGCCAGACCATCGTAATTGACATTATCACCCTTACCATTTCCATTTCCCGCTGCGACCACATAAATATTCCCCAGACTATTGCGCCCCTGAGCGGTATTTAAAGCCAGCGCTTCCAATGTTAAAGGCCCGGGTTTATCCAGAATCTGGCCATTGTCCTCTGGCCCCCATGTATACGTATAAACATCAATGGATTGTCGCTGATAGGAGAGCGCAATTGCTTCCTCAGCATCAGAAACAGGCTTCGAGGTCAGACGAATACCCGCAATTCCAGCCCGATAGGCAACACCCAATCCACAGTAAAAATTGTCCCTGGCGGCTGCAAGACCTGCTACAGTTGTACCATGAGCAGTATCCTGACCTAAATCAGGACTGGGATCTGTGTCATTATCGACAAAATCCCAGGAATCGGATGCCACGAAATTGAAAGATAAATCTGGATGTGTATGCTGCACACCATTGTCAACAATACCTATCACAACACCCTTGCCAAGAATATTCATATTTTGCCAGACATTTCTGACATGAATGTCCATATCAGGTGTGCCGCCGCTTTGCCCGGTATTCTCAAGATGCCATTGATAGGGAAATATGGGGTCTGAATATACCAGATCCGCTTTTAATTCTCTGGGATATTTTTGTATTTTGAACTGCGGGGCAAACCATTCAATATCTCGGTTTCTTATCAAAATAACCTGCGCCTGATCAACACTGGAAATGGGGAATGATATCAACCATGTACGCGCAATATGTGCAATCGCTCCCTGTAGTTTCGTGCCAGTGACCTCTATGACATTTTCAATTTTTGCACTTGATTTAATTAGAATTGCCCAATCCTGAACCATTTGATCTGGCTCTGATGCTGCAATGGCAGGGCCTATAAGCATTAAAACGAATAAAATCAATATGAAACATTCATTCCAAAAATGTTTTTTGAACATAACTTCTCTCCTTAATTCTTGAATCAGGGAAGGTTGAAGCCTGAAAAAATTGATGAAGTCAGGCAAATCGGTTCATCCCCAAATAAATTGATTATATTATTTAATTACATTAAATATTTAAGACATTGTTTTTATTCCAATTTTATAATTACAAACAATATAGAAAAAAAAATATTAAAAATGTGAATGATTGTGTACAGGTGGGGGATCTTTTTATGCATTGGTTCGATTCTGGTTTTTGTTAAAGAATATCCCGACTATTTTTTTCAGACCCTTATCGAATGTGTATAACGATAAGGGCAGAGCCTGGGAACGAGCACCAAGTTCAAACACAAGTTTGCCTGAGCATTTGTTTTGAACACCAACCGACATCTCAATTAAGAAGGCGCAACTAAAATCACAATACGCCGATTAACAGCCCGCCCTGCATGTGTTTTATTGGATGCAATCGGAACAGTATCTGCGCGTCCGACAACGCGAACCGAACTTTTATCCAGACCACGTTCAATAAAATATTTAGCGACTGCCGCAGCCCGGGCACCTGATAATTCCCAATTTGATGGATAAATCTTTGATGTAATCGGCTCACTATCGGTGTGTCCTTCAACAGTGACAGGAAAGGGAATGCCCTCCATAACCCCCCGAACGCGCTCTAAAACATCGTATGCACGTTTCGTAAATACCGCCTGACCCGGTTTGAAAAAGCCCTTACCTTTAATATTGATTGCTACCGAATTTTTACGATATTCCAGATTGACATCTCTATCGCCATCAAACAAAACGTTTAAATCCTGCATAATCAACTGAATGGTTTGTTTCAGTTCATAAGCCGCCTGCTCGGATTCACTGAACAAGGCATCCTTGTTTTCACCCCCCATCGCCTCTTGCATGGCATCTGAAATTGCCTGAAATTTGCTTTCATCAAAATTGGCAATGGAAACCAACAACACAAAAAAGCATAAAAGGTTGGTCATCATATCAGCCATAGATAATGGCCATTCAGGGCATTCTTCACATACACAATCATCCTGGCCCATAGATATCTCCTATTTCAAGTTTTCTTCAGGGACGAGAGAGGAAATATATATCTCAATCCGCTGATTTTTTCTTTTTTCATTAGCGATTGCCTTTTTAGATTTCTTTTTCTTCTTCTTTTTCTCTTTTGATTTCGAGTCTTTTTCAGATTTAGAAGCATTGGGATCAATCAGGGGGCGGTTGTCTGCATAGGACATCACTGTTAGATTTTTCACTGGCATACCATGATCAACAAAAAATCGACTGATTGCTGATGCCTGAGCGACTGTTAATTCCCAGTTCGATGGAAAACTCTTTGTCTTAGGCGGACTGTCATCTGTATGCCCCTCAATTCTTATTGGAAATCTAATTCGATCCATAACTATGGCAATTCGTTCCAGAATATAATTGGCACGAGAATTAAAATCTGCTGTTTTATATTTAAAGATTTTGTTTGATGGAATGGTAATTTTCAGCCCCTTGGTATCTTCTTTGATCGTATAGATGTTTTCATTTTTCCGAAATAAAGCGCGCAAAGCCTCTTTAAGGGCTTGAATACTCTGCTCCTTATCAAATTGCATCACATGACGTTCAGTCACAGTCGCTTGAGATACCTGTCCACCAAAAGTTTCTCCCATTGCTTTGGCAGCTTCCTCAAACTTTGTTTCATCAAAGTTTGCAATGGAAACAAGCAAAACAAAAAAACATAACAGATTGGTCATCATATCTGCCATGGACAGCGGCCATTCCGGACACTCCTCACATTTACATTCATCTTGTCCCACTGGATACTCCTGGTAATAAAATTAGGTGTTAATTAAATGCTACTCTGATTCGTCTTTTACAGATTCCCACTTATCAGGAGCTGTATATGCTTTCAGCTTGTCCTGTACGATACTGGATGGCGTTTTATCTTTGATAAACAATATACCATCACGAATGACGTTCATTAAGATAATTCGTTCCTTCAGACGTCCCTCCACTTTGACAGCAAATGGCACAAAAAAGATATTGGAAAAAAATACCCCATATAAGGTTGTCAAGAGAGCAACAGCCATTGCACCACCCAGTGCGCTCATGTCAGTTCCCATTGCGCTCAACATGTTAATCAGACCAATCAAAGTTCCAATAATACCAAATCCAGGACAAAATCCTGACATTGTTTTCAGAATTTCAACGCCATTCATTTGCTGTTCATAGATGTTTTCAATTCGCGTATCAAGAATACTCTTGATTTCATCCTTGCTGTAGCCATCAACGAGCATTTGAATCGCGCCCTGTAAGAAAAAGTTATCAATTTGTGTCAGTTCCTTTTCAAGCTGGATTTGTCCCTTTTGGGTCGCTGTCTTGGCAAGACGCACCACAGAATTGATATAGTTGACAACTGGCAATTCGTCCGCTTGCATCGCCTGAAGAAAGGTGCCAAAAACGCCAATAACATTTTTGAGTGGATAACAGATAAATGTCGATGCAAAAGTTCCTCCGAGTACGATACAAACACCGGGGACATCAATAAATCGCATCAAATCTCCGCCGCTGGATGAATAAGCGGAGCCAATCAAAATTCCCAAACCTAAAACCAGACCAACTAAGGTTGCAATGTTCATTCAGTTTCTCCTTTTTTTGCGTCCGGATTCGGATAATCCACTTAACAGATTTATCCCATGGACTGTCTTGATATTTTCTTATTTGAAAAATAGGTAATTATTACATTTTTCCTATCAAGGTTCAAGTATTTTTTCCAAAATGTTCAATAATTCTTGAAATGCCTGTACAAGAATCAAAAAACAAGCTAAGTATTCATTTTTTTTGTTTTTTTGTTTACATAATCTCAAAGTATGATATGAAAATTTAAATTATTCAAAAATGGATCAATGTATCTATAGACTTTAAGATAAAGATTTTGGCAAGGAGATCGTACTATAGTAGATCGACGAAGCGCCAACGCAGTCCAAAATCTTTATCTTAAAGTCTATATTATGAATGCAACACAAATTGAGGTCACGTTTCCTTGTGATCCAATACTTCAGGTGTCTGACGATGCCTTATCAATAAAGGAGGTCCAATGGCAGAAACAAACCAGCGAGCGTTAGAGCCAATGGAAGATGAGGACAGCATTGAAGATATGTACCTCACTTTTGAGGTTCAAACAGAGGAATATGCAGTTTGTATTGAATCTGTCACTGAAATAGTGACCAATCAACGCATTATACCGGCGCCAGATATGCCTGTCTATATTTCTGGTGTCATTAATTTGAGGGGAAAGGTCGTTCCTTTAATGGATGTCCGATTGCGGTTTGGATTGCCCAAAAAAGACTATGATGATCGTACCTGTATTATTGTCGTTGAAATTGATGAAATTCCGACGGGTCTGATGGTGGATAGAGTCAAGGATGTCCTTGAAATTCCTAAAGAAAATATTGAACCGCCAAAATATGGCAAAGGTGATGGCGTTATTGAAGGTATGGGCAAACGTGAAGAACAGGTCAGTTTTATTATTTCATTACCGAAGTTGCTGTCATCCAATAATCTTGATGTCGATCAACTTAGAGAAATTACTGGTATGGAACTATCCAATCAATGAATAACCCAAAACAAATAAATCATTATTATAAGGAGAGAAATGATGACATTTTTTAAGAATTTAAAAATTGGTGCCAAAATATTTTTTGGTTTTTTTGTCGTGTTAATTTTGCTCGCAGTAGTTGCATGGGTGGGACTTAAGGGACTTTCCAACCTAAACAATCGCATCATGAATATGGAAGGGGTTACTGAAATTTCTGAACTCATTCAACAGTCACGACAGGCTGAAAAAAATTATATTATCCGGCATGATGCCAAATATATTCAATCCATGAAAGACCTGAATCCCCGGTTGATTCAAAAAGCCAATGAAGCAAAAAAACGTTTCAATCGTCAGGTGGATATTGATCAAATGAAAGATATTATTGCTGCGGCGCAATCATATTTTGAAGCCTTTGAAACTTATATCAACCTTGGTGAAAAGAAAAAACAGCTTGATAAAAACATGGAGGAAAAGGCTCACGTCGCATTAAAAAAATGTGAAGATATCCGCAGCAGCCAGAAAAAAGAACTTGAACAAATAAAACAAAAGAATCTGGCCTATTTAAAAGATCGGATTATCAAATCTGATGATGCCAACAATCTGGTCAAATATCTTCTTGAAGCTAAAGGGTATCGCATGGTCCTGATGCAGGGAAATACAAGTGTTTTATCAAAATGGCAGGCATTGAATCGTAAATTGTTTACACTTGCTGCTGATTTAAAAAACCGCCTGACAGTGCCGGTTGATAGACAAATGATTGATCAGGTCATCACCCAATATCAAAATTATGAAAGTGCGGTACTAAATTATCTGAAATCCAGGAATGATGAGGATACAAACAAAATTTCACAGGTTGCCAATGTAACCATGAAATCTATCAATGCCATTTATCAAAGACAAAAAAAGGCGATGTCTGATGCTCAAAATGAATTTGTTCAAAAGCTGGATGATAAAATTAGCAAAGCGGATGATGCCAATCGTCTCATCAAGCTGTTTTTGGAGTTACGTCAGAATGAAAAAAATTTCATCAGAACAGAAAATCAAAAATACTTTCAAATTGTTGAAAAAGATATTAAACAAATCCATAAATTAAGCGAAAACCTTAAAACCCGATTCAAACATAAAATCAATATTGAACAGATCAACGCTGTGATAAATGCGTTAGAACAATACAAACAATCCTTTGATGACTTAAATAGAATGAGTCAGCAACAGGAAGACGCGCTGACTAAAATGGTCGATACCGCACGGAATGCCCACAAAATAGTAGATGACGTTGCTAAGGGTCAGCATGACCAGATAAAATCAGAATTGAGCAGCGCCAGAAAAATGAGCCTTCTTTTTTCAGTGATTGCCATTGCGCTGGGCTTATTTTTCTCATGGTTTATTGCGCGAAGTATCAGTATACCTGTATCAAATATTGTATCTTTTATTAATCGTATCAGAGCGGGTGAGGTGAGTACACTTCACGTAGATACCAAAGATGAAATTGGTGAAATGTCTGTTGGTTTAAACCAGATGGTTGCAGAGACGCAGAAACTTGTCAATAATCTTGAAAATCTTCCTGTGCCATTGATGGAAATTGATAAAGAATTCAATATTAAATACTTGAACAAAGTGGGATGCAGTATGCTCAATTTGCCTAAGACAGAAATATTGGGCAAAAAATGTTACTCATTTTTCAAAACCGGCCATTGTCAGACTTCGGATTGTTGCTGCCATCGCGCCATGAATTCAGATCAAACTTTTACAGCTGACACAATTTCTGATCCAACAGGCTTAGATCTGCCCATTCGATATACTGGCGCACCTATAAAAGATCTTGATGGCAAAATGGTTGGTGCAATTGAGTTTATTCTTGATGTCAGTGGTGAACGAAAAATAAATCAAGCCATTGTTGGAATGATTAATGGCATTAATGAAGGAGATTTCACCAAACGTGGAGATTCAAAACAATTTTCAGGCAATTATGCAGAACTTGTTGATAATGTAAATAAAATTGTTGAAGCCTTTGTTTCGCCGCTGAAACAAATTCAGGAATATGTTGACATGATCAGCCGTGGAGAAATTCCAGAGCAAATTACTGATAAAGCCAAAGGTGATTTTAAAGAACTTAATGATAATCTCAATCGCTGTATTGCCGCAGTCAATTCTTTGGTAAAAGATACCAAAAATCTCGTACAGGCTTCACTTGATGGTCAACTGGATACCCGTGCAGATGTCAGCCGACATCAAGGTGATTTTGCAGAGGTGGTCAAAGGTGTCAATGACACACTTGATGCCATTTTATTACCGATCAAAGAAGCACAGACCATTCTTGAAAACATTTCTGATGGTGATCTTCAAAAATTCATAACCGGTGATTATAAAGGGGATCATGCCATTATTAAAACAGCCATCAACAACACGCTTTCTTCATTGAATGATATTTTAAGCCAGGTGGGGGATGTTTCAGAAAATGTGGCCGCATCAGCCACAGAATTAACATCAGCCAGTCATAATCTATCTGAAGGTGCCCAGGAGCAGGCAGCATCAGTTGAAGAAATTACTGCCAGTGTACATCAAACCGATCAACAGATCAAACAGAATGCAGAAAATGCCAATATGGCCAATCAACTGGTTTCTGAAACCAATCAGGCTGCGACCAGCGGTCAAACTGAAATGCAGCAACTGAGCAAGGCTATGGAGGAAATCTTTGATGCCTCGCAAAATATTTCCAAAATTATTAAAGTGATTGATGAAATTGCATTCCAGACAAATATCCTGGCATTGAATGCTGCTGTTGAGGCAGCACGAGCCGGTCAACATGGAAAAGGCTTTGCAGTTGTTGCTCAGGAAGTTCGTAATCTTGCAGGCAGAAGTGCCCAGGCAGCCAAAGAGACTGCAGAAATGATTGAAAGCTCCAACAAAAAAGTCAATGAAGGTGTTGAATTTGCCGGTCGCACTGAGGGCGCTTTGAAAAAGATTGTTGAAAATGTCATGAAAGTCAAGGATTTAGTTGCTGAAATTGCCACAGCAAGCAAGGAACAAACACACGCCATGGGACAGATTAACGAAGGCATGGGACAAATTAATACAGCAGTTCAAAATATCAGTTCCCAAAGTGAGGAAACTGCATCGGCTGCTACGCAATTGACATCACAATCTGAAGATTTAAAAGCCCAGCTTGCTAAATTTCAATTGCTTGAAAAGAAAGGATATGCGCTCAGGCAAACTGAAAAGAATCAAAACCATGATCTCAATAAAAGGCAGGCAATGATTGCAAAATCATCTTATCCAAAGCAACAGATTTCTCCAAAAGATATTTTGCCTCTGGATACTGATGAACGCGGGTTTGGTGAATTTTAATGATTGCCTGAATCAACCATAAGAAAGGATTTTACTATGTTTCAACAAATCAAGGATTTAAGCCTTAAAACAAAATTGATCGTGTCTTTTTTGATTGTTGGTATTTTACCATTGCTCATCGGAGAATATCTTTGTTTGAAAAATGCGGATAATGCGCTGGAAGAACAAGCGATGAATCAATTGGCAAGTATTCGACAAATCAAAAAGGATGATTTGGAACGTTTTTTTCATGGACGTAAAATGAATATCAACGTTCTTGCCAGATCCATTGAAACTGTTAAAGGTGAAATTCATGACCGGCTGCAAACCATTCAGACACTCAAAAAAAATCGGATTGAAGCCTGGTTTCATTCCCTTGAGAATGCGGTCCATATGCTAAAAGACAATCCCTTTTCAGCAGTGGCGCTTTTTAAAATAAATCAAGCCTTTGATAAAGATAACAAAAAAACAGGCATGGAAAACTGGTTAAAAGCAGAAAAGCAGTTTTGTGCTACTTTTAAAGATGCTAAAAACGACTTGAATGTATATGACATTTTTTTGATCAATCCAAATGGTGATATTGTTTACACTGTTGAAAAAGAATCCGATCTGGGACAAAATGTTAATTCCAGCTTTTTGAAAAATTCTGGATTGGCAAAGGCGTTTTATCAATCTAAAAACAAGGACATTGTGATTTCCGATTTTTTACCCTATCAACCATCAAATAATAAACCCAACGCCTTTATAGCAGGTGCAGTTCATGATCAGGCAAAGAATTATCTGGGTGTGATTGCTGTCCAGGTTTCTATCAAAATGCTTGATCAGATTATTCAGGATAGATCAGGGCTTGGAAAAACGGGTGAATCCTACCTGGTTGGAAAAATTAATGATGAATGTCAATTACGCAGCAATTGTTCAGTAAAAAAAGAACGTCTAGGGGATTCCATTGATTTTGATTTTGCTAAAACAGCTTTAAATGGTCAGAAAGGATGGACATTTCATATCAACGAATCCAATACGCTTGAATTAGTTTTATATGAACCTGTGGATGTTTTAGGATTGAATTGGGCAATTATCTCGCTGGAAGCCATTGAAGAAAGCATTGCGCACAAGGAAGAAGGTCAGTTGAAAGATTATTGTCAAAATTTTATTGAAGCCTATGATTATTATGATTTGTTTTTGATTGATTCAGATGGTTTTGTTTTTTATACTGCAACAAAGGAAGCAGATTACCAAACCAATATGCTGCATGGCAAATATGCAAATTCCAATCTTGGCAAACTGGTCAAAAAAGTGATTCAAACGCAACAATTTGGATTTGCAGATTTTAAACCTTATGCGCCAAGCAAAGGACAACCCGCAGCCTTTATTGCACAGCCGGTTACGCATTATGGGAACGTTGAAATGGTTGTCGCACTTCAACTATCGTTACATGCCATTAATAAAATCATGCAGCAACGCGCTGGCATGGGTGAAACCGGTGAATCGTATCTTGTTGGCCCGGATGAACTCATGCGGTCTGATTCCTTTTTGGACCCGACATTTCATTCAGTTGATGCCTCATTTAGAAACCCAGCAAAGGGAAAAGTGGATACTGTTGCCTCACGTCAATCTCTGGCAGGAGAATGCGGCGATGCAGTTATTGATGACTATAATGGAAATCCTGTTTTATCGGCTTACTGTCCGATAAACGTTTATGACATCAATTGGGGATTGATTGTTGAAATTGACTATAATGAAGCCTTTGCTCCTGTGCATTTGATGCAAAAAATCATTATTGGTATCGTTATTGCATCAATTATATTTATCGTATTGATTTCATGGTTCATTGCCAACAGCATTATGATTCCTGTTCAACGTATTGTTCAGTTTATTGAAAGGGTTCGCAAAGGAGATAAAAAATCAACCCTGACAATGGACAGCAAGGATGAAATTGGCAGTTTGGGCGGCGCGTTAAATGATATGGTTCTGGGGCAGCGTGCATTGTTATACAATTTGGACAATTTGCCCGCACCGGTCATGGAAATAGACAAAGACTATAACGTGAAATATTTGAATCATGTGGGACTGAATTTTCTCGGGTTGTCTCTCAAAGATGTCATCGGAAAAAAATGTTATTCCTTATTTAAAACCAGTCATTGCCAGACACCTGATTGTGCCTGTAACAGAGCGATGGCAACGCAGCAGACAATTACAGCCGATACCATTGCAGATCCTGAAAGCAAAGATGTGCCCATTCGTTATACTGGATTTCCCCTTAGAGATGTCAATGGAATGGTCACAGGTGCCATTGAGTTTATTTTGGATGTCAGCGGCGAACGTACCATTAATAATGCCATTATGGAAATCATTCAAGGTATCAATAATGGTGATTTCAGTAAACGTGGTGATGCGGATGCTTTCACAGGAAACTATCGTGAACTGGTCAAGAATGTAAATAACATTGTCATTTCCTTTGAAACACCATTACATCGCATCCAGCAATATGTCAACATGATCAGTCGCGGTGAGATTCCAGAAAAGATTACTGAAAAAGCAAAGGGGGATTTCCAGAAACTAAACGATAATCTCAATCAATGTATTGATGCTGTTAACAATCTGGTTCTGGATGCCAATGATCTTGTGGATGCTGCCATTACAGGCCGCCTGGATACGCGAGCGGATGCCAGCAAACATCAGGGCGATTTTTCTAAAATTGTAAAAGGGATCAACGATACCCTGGATGCAGTATTGTTGCCGATTAAAGAAGCACAAACTGTATTGGAAAAAATAGCTGTTGGGGATCTGACTCAAAACATTACTGGAAATTATCAAGGTGACCATGCCTTGATTAAGGATGCCATCAATAAAACACTCACTTCATTGAATCAGATTCTGGAAGAGGTTGCAGAGGTTTCAGACAATGTGTCTGCTTCGGCGGTACAATTAAACTCTGCCAGTCAGAACCTTGCTGAGGGCTCACAAGAACAGGCGGCTTCGGTTGAAGAAATCACCGCAAGCGTTCATGAAACAGATCAGCAGATACGCCAGAATGCAGAAAACACAAACACTGCCAATACATTGGTCTCAGAAACGAATGATGCTGCCAGCACAGGACAGTCTGAAATGAAAAATTTGAGTCAGGCCATGAATGCAATCAATGACTCTGCTCAAAATATTTCAAAAATTATCAAAGTCATTGATGAAATTGCATTTCAAACCAATATTCTGGCCTTAAATGCTGCTGTTGAAGCTGCCCGGGCAGGGCAACATGGCAAGGGATTTGCGGTGGTTGCGCAGGAGGTCAGGAATCTGGCTGGCCGAAGTGCTCAGGCGGCCAAAGAAACTGCGGAGTTAATTGATAATTCTAATAAAAAAGCCACTGATGGTGTTCAAATTGCCGAACGAACAGGCACTGCTTTAGAGCATGTGGTAGAAAACGTGCAAAAAGTCAAAAATATCATGAATGAAATTGCGGTCGCAAATAAGGAACAAACCCAGGCCATGGGACAAATCAACGAAGGCATGGGGCAAATCAATACTGCGGTTCAGAATATCAGCTCTCAAAGTGAAGAAACTGCTTCAGCGGCAACACAATTATCAGCACAGTCGGATAATTTAAAAGCGCAATTGGCCAAATTCAAGTTATTATCCTCTGACAACAAACCTACAAAAAGGATCATTCAGGAACCTTCCTTTGTGAAACCCAGGCATGAACTAAGGGCCCCGCAACCCGCACTGGCAATTGATACTGATGAGCGTGGTTTTGAAAATTTTTAGATATTTTTTTTGCCAGCCTGATGTACGATGGGCGAACACAAGGTTTGCCCTACATCGGGCTGGCAAATAAGAAAATGAAGACCTAATTTTTCGCGCCTTCCTCAGTCAGAAATTAAAAGGACAATTCCAATAAATACCACGCTCCAAGGATAAAGCAATGAGTACCAAAGAAATGAAAATTCTGGTTGTTGATGACAGCCCTATGATTCGAAAAATAATCAGAGAAGAACTTGAATCTGGCGGATACATTGTTGATGAAGCAGAAGATGGTTTTGAAGCCATTGTTTATTCTGATATGTTTTCACCACCTGACCTCATTACCCTGGATATTGAAATGCCTGGTTTGAATGGCTTTGAAACCTGCAAAAAACTTCAGGAAAAAAGGTATTCCAATAATTCCAGCCGCCCGCCAGTTATTTTTGTTACAGGAAAAGATACCATTGAAGATCGTAAAAAAGGGTATATGCTTGGTGCCGCAGACTTTATTTCAAAACCATTTACAGAGGGCGATATTCTTGCTGCTGTAAATACCATTTTGAAATCAGATAATCGGCTTGATGGCATGACCGCTCTGGTTGCTGATGACAATCATACTGCACGAAAAATTATTTCTGATATTTTGCAAAGGGAAGGACTGACTGTTATTCAAGCTGAAGATGGTATGATCGCCTATGAAAAAATCTGCAATCGAATGGCTGATATAGACCTGGTGATTACTGATTTTTTTATGCCGCGTTTAACAGGAGAAGAGTTATGTAAAAAAATTAGAAAAGAACTCGAATTGATTGATATTCCAATCATTGTGATCACTGCCATGTCAGACCATTCTGAATTATTACGCTTATTTAAAGCGGGCGCAACTGATTATCTTGTAAAACCATTTGTAAAAGAAGAATTACTGGCACGTTTATCTGTGCAATTAGATCGAACACGTCTGAACAAACGCCTCAGGGATTCCATCAACAAACTGACTGGCCTGAATCAAATGAAAGATGACATTCTTGCAGTATGTTCTCATGATTTACGTACACCTTTAAATGGAATCATTGGATTTACTGATCTATTGATGGATAAAGAATATATTATCCCTGAAGATAAAACGCATTTGGGTCATATTAAAGAATCCAGCAATTTTTTAATGAGTTTGATCAATGATATTCTTGATCTTTCAAAAATCCAATCGGATCAATCTCATCTGCCTATGGAACCCATGCTGGCTGTGAGTTTAACCCAGAGATGCATTATTGCCCTGACACATCATGCCGCCCAAAAAAATATCGAAATGTCCTTTAAAGATCATTCTGTGAACAGTGTCATAAATTGCAATAAAAATGGCTTAAAAAGGGTGATCAACAATTTATTATCCAATGCGATCAAGTTTACCCCTGAAGGTGGAAAAATTGAAGTTATTATTGAGAATGAATCCGCAAACGAACTTTCAATATCAGTGAAAGACAGCGGCATCGGCATACCAGATGACCAAATCCCCTATTTGTTCGATAAATATACAAAAACATCACAAAGCGGCACAAAGGGAGAAAAAGGCACAGGCCTTGGAATGTCTATTGTCAAAGAAATGGTGGATCGCCATTCTGGAAAAATTGTGGTCTCAAGTGAAGTTAACAAAGGCTCATGTTTTAAATTAACATTTCCACAATCTGAACAAAAATTAAAATTGCTTCACGATCAAGATACGCAGAATATTCAAACACCTTTTGAGATGTCTGAAAATGAAAAAAAACAAAATGAAGCAAAAGAACTTTTTTTTAATCATGATCATTGGAAAAAGGTTTGCAAATTTCTCATGGCTGAGGATAATTTTGTAAATCAAGAACTTTCAAGAATGGTATTTAAGAAAAATAACATACATTTAGATATTGTAGATAATGGATTTGAAGCTGTTGAAGCAGTAAAAAGCAGTTCATATCATGCTGTTTTTATGGACATGCAAATGCCTGTTTTAGATGGAATTGATGCCACCAAAAAAATCCGAAATGAACTAAAAATAATGGACTTACCCATCATTGCCATGACTGCAAATACCGGTGAATTCCAACAACAATGTCTTGATGCTGGAATGAATGCATTTATTTCAAAACCTGTCAAAATAGATGTTGTTATTAAAGAACTCCTCCAACATATTGATATTTCTCAAATTCCCAGTGAACAGGAAGATATTCTTAATATGAATGACATTTTAGAGGATTGTTCTGACATTGATGAAAACGATTCAGGTGAACAGGACTGTTATCCAAAAGATATTTTTGACAAAGATGCATCCATTGAGATGCTTGCTGGAGATGAAGATCTTTTTTCTCAAATTCTCGCGCTTTTTCTCACTGATACCCCCAATCTGATAGAAAAACTTGAGGGTGCATTGAAGGAAAAAAATTATCAAAATCTGGAAATGTATGCGCATACGTTAAAATCAACCTCTGCAACAGTTTGCGTAAACAAGCTATCCGCTGTTTCTAAGGAAATGGAACTTGCGGCAATGGATAAAAGCTTTGAAAAAGCACGTACATTTATGAAAGATATTGTTAATGCATTTAATGAATTCAAAAATGTACTTAAGAATACTTGAAAAATTAGTGATTATGTCTCAAGGAGCTTTGTATGGATAGTAATGAACAAGAAATGTTTGATTTGTTTCTTGCTGAAGCGAATGAACACCTTGAAACCATTGAAAAGGAACTGCTTGTTCTTGAAAAAGGTACAGAGCATAGTAATGCATCCATAGACAACCTTTTCAGGGCGATCCATTCTATTAAAGGTTCTTCTGGATTTATGCAATTTGATACCATTAATGAACTTTCTCATGTCATGGAAACACTCCTTCAAAAAATGCGCAGTGGAGAAATTAAGCCTGAAAGTCAGTATATAGATGGTTTGTTAGATGGTGTGGATCTCCTGACAAAAATGATAGAAGATATTGAACAAAGTGAATCTGTTGATATTTCAAACGTTAAAGAAGCACTTCTTTTATTAATCGAATCAAAAGATAAACCCAAAAAAGAAAAACAGATATATGATGAAACAGATCAACACAATGAAACCTCTAAAAAAGTGTCAGTCCCAGAACAAGATATAACCAATGACCATTTTTCATCTTTAAGTCAGATGTTTGGAATAGAAATTTCTGATCTAATGATTCAATATTCATCATCAAAGCGCGATTTGTATTTAATTACATTTTATCTGTATGAAATCGCTAAAACGCCATCCCAGCTTATTAACAAGCTCAATAAAATGGGAGAAATAATTAATGCAAATATTCATACACATGCAGATATCTTTTCTGAAGATTTAACCAATGACCCCTTGATCTATAATGTTTTATACGCAAGCTTGCTCGAAAAAGAGATGATCACAATCTCTTTTGCACTTTCTGATGATGATGTCATCCAGCTCACCCAGGAAAAGCAGGACACTCATAAAACAGATCATATCAACTCCAGTCAAAGTGAAATTGTTCATCGTCATTCTCAAACTGTATTTATGAAGTCCGATGAAAAACAGACAAGAGATATTACAATCTCACAATCCAACACCAGGGATAAAAACATTCCCATGATGTCTGAAGAAGAGGTCATAGAGCTTAAACAAATTGAAACAGATACGACCAACAATCAAAGCAATCAACCACAATCTTCATCCAATAGTATTCCCAGGCTTCCAGGTGGACGTTCGGAGTCCATTCGGGTTGATGTCCACATATTGGATCAGTTAATGACGCTTGTTGGAGAGCTGGTTCTGGTTAGAAACAGACAATTGACATCGATAGATCATGTGGATGCAACATCTGTTGAAGATTTGGATCTGGTTACATCTGAACTTCAGGAAACCATCATGCGAACACGAATGCAGCCCATTGGGTCGCTTTTAGGAAAACTTCCCAGAATTGTTCGTGACCTTTCTAAAAAGTTAAACAAAAAAATTGAGATGATCTCCTTTGGTAATGATGTTGAGCTTGATAAATCGATTCTGGAAACCCTTTCAGATCCTTTAACACATTTAATACGCAATTGTTGTGATCATGGCATTGAAAAACCTGAAGAACGTATCAAACGCGGCAAGTCAGATAAAGGCACCATTTCAATTCATGCGTTTCATGAAGCCGGTCAAATCAATATTACCATTACTGATGATGGCAGTGGCATTGATCCCGAAATAATCAAGAAAAAAGTTATTGAAAAAGGCATTAAAAACGAATTGGATCTTTCTGACATGAACGACAAAGAGATACTGTCTTTTATTATGATTCCAGGGTTTTCTACATCGAATCGTATCAGTAATGTTTCTGGTAGAGGCGTTGGCATGGATGTTGTAAAAACGTCCATTGAACAATTTGGCGGCACTTTGGAACTGAATTCCTCATTGGGTGAAGGCACAACCATCCATCTCAGACTTCCCCTGACATTAGCCATTATTCCCTGCCTGATTGTTGAAATTGATCAAATGCGCTATGCCATCCCGCAAATTAATCTTGAAGAACTGGTTTCCCTTTATGATAATGATATCTATACTAAAATTGAAACTGCAGGAAATCGGGAAGTATACAGGTTAAGGGGAAAGCTGCTTCCATTAATCCGATTAAATGAAATCCTTGATCGACCTGAAAAGTTTAATGATGCCATTCGCGCACAAATTACCCGACATTATTCATCTCATCCGAAAAATGGATTAAATACAAAATCCAAAAAAATGGAAATCGTGGTGGTAAAAATTGCCAGCCGATACTTTGGTATCATTGTTGAAAAAGTTCATGGTATGGAAGAAATTGTTGTCAAGCCCATGCATAATATTACTAAAAATATTGATATCTATTCAGGGGCAACAGTTCTTGGAGATGGCAAAGTAGCGTTAATTCTTGATATCGAAGGTATTTCCTTGCATGCTGGACTCTCCATGAGTGAATACTTAAAATATTTTGATAAGGATTTGCATCTGTCTGAGATAAAAGAAGACCTCCACTCTGCTCTGTTATTCAAAAGCGGCCCAAAAGAATTGTTCGCAGTGCCCCTGACTTTGATTAAACGTGTTGAGCGAATCAAACGATCTCAAATCGAAACCATTGGCGAAAAAGAATATATTGTCATTGATAACATAGAAACCCAGGTGTTGCGGTTGGACAATGTTTTTAATGTATCGGAATGCGTGATGAGCGATGAAATGTCTTTAATACTTCCCAAACACATCAAGCGGCCTTTTGGTATTCTGATATCCAATGTTGAAGATATTCGATCGGTTCCCAAAACATTGAATGTAGATGCGCTCAAACGTGATGGCATTTTGGGAACTGCCATTACCGAAAACCGAATCGCACTGTTTATTGATATTTTTAGAATTATTGAAATTGCAGAACCAGACTGGTTTGAAGACAGACGTTTAAAAACACCACCCCCTGATAAAAGCAGGCATGTCCTTTTGGTTGAAGATTCAAAGTTTTTGCAACAATTAGAAAAACGTTACCTGGAATCTGATAATTATAAAGTGACAACAGCCACGAATGGAAAAGAAGCACTTATGCTTCTGGATCAGTATAATTTTGACATTATTGTATCAGATATTGAAATGCCATTGATGAATGGATGGGAATTCATGAAGACAGTTCGTAAAAATGAAGAATACAATAATATGCCATCTATTGCAGTCACATCATTAAACACAGATGCAGATCGAAAAAAATCACGCGAATCCGGATTTAATGCGTATCATGTAAAAATTGACAGAGAATCTCTTCTATCTGAAATGTCTGAGTTGTTGCGCATTCGTGACGATCAATTGTATATTGGACAAAGTGACAATGATTTTGATCAAATTGACCATTTAAGTGCAGATATCAGACAGTTCTGTACCTTCTGGATTGGCAAGCACCACTATGGTGTTGATATTCTAAATGTGAAAGAAATCAATTCAGATATTAGATTGTCCACTATTTTTCATGCGCCAAAAGAAATCAGAGGGTATGTTAATATTCGGGGGCATATTAATTTAGTGGTCGATCTGGCTGTTGTTTTAGGCTTTGAAAGAAAAGACATTGATGATATGTCACGCATTGTTCTTTTAAAAAATAATGTTGGCAACGCGTTTGGTTTTCTGGTGGATAAAATTGGCGATGTTTTTAGTATCGATAAATCTGAAATTGAAGAAGAACAATCTGATGAAGACATGTTTCATGAAAAAAATGACAAAAATCCAATGGAAAAAGATTTAATTGAGGGCGTATGCAAGTTAGATAATAACCTGCTGGTTCTGTTAAATGTTATCAATATTTATAAACGATTATTGAATCAGAAAAAAATATCTTTTAATCACTAAGGAAAAGCATTATGAGTTTAAAAAATATGACTTTAAAGTCAAAGGTGTTAATGGGAGGTCTTACTCCTCTCGTTTTATTGTTAATTATTGGAATCATCAGCATGATATCAATAAAATCGATCATTAAAACAAACAATCGCGTTATGTTGACACACAAGATCCTTGACCAGGTGAATGAATCAATGAAATCTGTTGTTGATATGGAAACTGGCATGAGGGGATATCTTTTATCTGGAAAACAAGAATTTCTGGAACCTTATGAAAAGGCAGAAAATAAAACATTTGAAATGTTATTCGTTGCGCAAAAATTGTTAAACGATAATGACGAACAGTCAGAACGTTTACAACAAATGAAAACAACCATCAAGGTCTGGCAAAAAAATGTTTTTGAACCCGCATTGGCATTACGAAAGCAAGTTGGCGTTACAAAAAACATGAATGATATTGAGGCATTTGTTACAAAAGCGACAGGCAAACAATATATTGATACATTTCGGCAACTGACAAAAGAATTCATCAAAGTAGAAGAACGCTTTATCAAAGAACAAATCAAAACATGTGAACAAATTGAATCCAGAACGTTTCAATCCATTGTTGTTTGTTTTATTATATCTGTTATTCTATGTATTGTCATCAGAGCTTACATTTCAAAAGACATTTTTGACCAGCTTGGTTGTGAACCTTCACTGCTGGCAAATGCGGCCAAACAAATTGCCAGGGGAGATATGTCTCGCAGATTGAATATAAAAAATGAAGAAAGTACTGCACATTGTTTAGATTATGTTGCTGAAACCCTTGAAGATTTATCAAATGAATATCGTCAAATCGTTAAAAATATCAGCAATGGACAGTTGACTTATCGCGGGGATTCATCAAAATTTGTCGGATTATATCAGGAGTTAATCAAAGGTGCCAATAATATTGCTGACATTGTTCTGGAAATTGTCGATTCAACTGTTATTCCAATTATGATAATTAACAAAAATTTTGATATTGTTTTCATGAATAAAGAAGGATGTCAGCTATTTGGTGTCAACCAGAATGACATTATCAATAGAAAATGTTACGATTTTTTTAAAACAGGCGATTGTCAAACAGCCAATTGCGCCTGTAATCAGGCCATGAATAGCGGGCAAAAAATCTTTCATAAAACAACCGCACAATTGAACAATCAATCATTAGATATAGATTATTATGGACTCCCGCTAAAATCTTATGATGGTTCTATTGTTGGTGCGTATGAATTTATTATTGATCAGACAGAAATCAGACGATCAAAGAATTATCAGGAGATGGAGGTCAATAAACTGTCATCAATACTCAATAAAGTAGCTGAAGGCGACATGTCTTTAAGATATATTCCATCAGAGAATCAAAATGTATCAAAAGAGGGGCATGCGATCTTTCAAAATATATCCACTGCCTTGAATGCCATGATCAGTAAAATTGAGAAAATAAATACGTATCAAACTGTTGAAGTTGATAACCTGTCAGAAATGCTGCAAAGAATTGCCAATGGAGATATGAATCAAACCTACAGTCCCATTCCAGCAGATGAAGATACTGTTGAAGTTCATAAGAATTTCGTAAATATTTCAAAGGCCATTAATACAACAGTTCAAAAAATTGCAAAAGTAAGTTCTTATCAGGCAACAGAGGTGGCAAGTCTGACATCCATGTTAAAAAAGGTCTCAAAAGGTGATATCAATCAACAATATCACGTAACAGATGCAGACAATGATACTGAAGAAGCTTACGCAAATTTTAAAATTATTGCTGAAGCCTTGAATACTACATTGTCCGATCTTTCCCAAATTATTAGAACAGTTAAAGATTATGCTGAAAATGTCGCTAATTCTTCAAAAGATCTCTCAACTGCATCTGAATCGCTGTCTGAAAGTTCAGATCATATGTCAGCAAAGACAACAAGCGTTGCGGCTGCTGTTGAGCAGATGTCCAATAATATTGCTTCAATGGCATCATCAACAGAAGAAATAAGTGTGAATGCCAAGGAAGTTTCCAACACATCCAATCAGATGTCACAAAATATGAACAGTGTGGCTGCTGCTGTTGAAGAATCCAGCATGTCTATTAATGAAATTGGCAATGCCGCCAGAGAAGGTTCAAAAATTTCCATAAATGCCACAACAATGGCCAATGATGCCACTCAAGTGATGAACACCCTCGGTGAAGCTGCAAAGGAAATTGGAGAGGTTACTGAAGTGATCAAACGCATTGCAGACCAGACAAACCTTCTGGCATTAAATGCCACAATTGAGGCCGCATCTGCCGGTGATGCTGGAAGAGGTTTTGCTGTTGTGGCCAATGAAATTAAAAAACTCGCAAACCAGAGCGCACAAGCGGCTGAAAATATATCCAAACGTATTGAAGGCGTTCAGACAAACACCATTGATGCAATCAAATCAATAGAGCAGGTGACAGATGTTATCAATAAAATAAATGATTCGGTCACCCAGATTTCAAAATCTGTTGATGATCAGACTGACGCGACAAAAGAAATATCATCAAATGTATCTCAAGTTTCAAGTGGGGCAAAGCAAATTTCTTTATTTATTGAAGAAGTGGCAAATGGATTGGTTGATATGTCGAAAAATTCATCAGAAGTGGCTTATGGCACAAACGATGTTTCAGCCAATGTGCAGCTTGTGGATCGATCTGTAAATGAAAGCAATAATACGATCAAAAAAGTGAGCGAATCTGCAAAAAATATGGCAGATATTGCCAGTCAACTTCGGGAGCTGGTGAGTACTTTTAGCGTTTGAGAAAGAGTTACTACTATTCTTTTCAAACATTCTTTTCTAAATGGATATATCTAATATGCAAAAAATAACTGTAATCATACCGGTTTATAATCGACCCACACTGGTTCGGGAGGCTGTAAAATCCGTGCTGGATCAAACCTATTCGAACCTTGAAATTATCGTTGTAAATGATGGTTCTACTGATGACACCCCTTTGGCGCTCCAATCTTTTGGTGACCAAATTCGCATCATTCATCAGGATAACAAAGGCGTTAGTGCCGCTAGAAACACTGGAATCAAAAATTCAGATAGTCAATGGATTGCCTTTTTAGATTCTGATGACATCTGGCTGCCTGAAAAATTAAGCGTACAAATGCAATTTTTTGAAGATCATCCAGAGGTTAAAATTTGCCAGACAGAAGAAATATGGCTTAAAAATGGAAAACGCCTGTATCCCAAAAAAAAGCATAAAAAAAAATCAGGTATGATTTTTAAGCATTGCCTGCCACTTTGTATTGTCAGCCCCTCGGCTGTAATGATACATCGAGAAATGTTTGAGTTGGTGGGCACCTTTGACGAATCCCTGCCTGCATGTGAAGACTACGATTTGTGGCTTCGCATATCCTGCAAATATCCCATTTATTTATTGGATCAACCACTAATCATTAAACGCGGTGGTCATGACGACCAATTGTCCCAAGCCATTCGACTGGATCGATTTCGAATTCGGGCGCTGGTTAAGCTTTTAAAAAGTGGTGCGTTGACAGATGATCAAAAAATATTGGCAACAAATGAACTTGAGCGTAAGTGTCGTATTTATCAAAAGGGGTGTATTAAGCATGGACGTTTGGATGAGGCTAAAGAAATGGATTTTTCCACTCTGATTCAAGGCCTATGATCGTTATCATACCCATATTTGTTTCCCCCTCAAACAAAATAAATTGCGATCGTTTTATTTTTTTGTTATAAAACAATATTTTGTAAATCTAAGGAATTTATTTTTCGAGTATTCCTAAGATGATTTACAAACTTGTTTATCAAGTATTCATAACCAAATAAAATCAAAAAATTGATAAAGGAGCGTTCAATGAATCAGTGGAAAAACCTTTCAGTCGGTCAAAAGCAGGCTGCCGGATTTGGTGCGGTTATCATTTTATTAATTGTAATCGTTTTTTCAAGTTTTTCAGGTATTGGAACAATTTTAGATCATGCAAAAGAAGTGATTACAGGTAACAAACTTGATGGTTTTCTCGCACAAAAGGAAGTGGATCATTTAAACTGGGCAAATCAAGTAAATGAATTGTTGACAAATGACAATGTGACGCAATTAAATGTTGAAGTCGATCCGCATCAATGCGATTTTGGAAAATGGTTGGATGGAAAAGAGAGAAAATCGGCTGAAAGGCTTGTGCCTGAGATTGCTTCTCTTTTAGAACAAATTGCACAACCTCATAGAGATATTCATACATCAGCGATACAAATTAAAAAATATTTTCAAAAAACCCATAAAGGTTTGATGTTGACCCTGTCCAATAGACTGATCGACCATTTAAACTGGGTTGCAACTGTGGCTCAAGAAATCGCTGAGGAAGTGGGCGGCCTTTACTCTTATCAATCTAAATTGAGAAACTCAACCGAAGCGATTATGCGTATGATTGAAATTATTGCATCAAATGAAAATCTTGGTGATATGCATACAAGAAAGCAGATCGTTTTGGATATAATCAATAAAATTCGTTATGGCGATAAAAATGATGGGTATTACTGGATAAATGATTTAGATGAAACAATGGTTTTGCATCCCATAAAACCCAAATTGAATGGAAAAAACCTGACCCATTTTAAGGATCCGAAAGGAAAGTATATTTTTCAAAAATTTGTTAATATTTGTAAGCAAAAACAAAAGGGTTTTATCTGCTATTACTGGCCTTATCCAGGAAAGGAAGAACCTGTACCTAAAATATCTTATGTTTCATTGTTCAGGCCTTGGGGATGGGTTATCGGAACCGGTGTTTATCTGGATCATCAAAACAAAAACCTTCTGAAACGTGCAGAAGAATTTGCTTCAAACAAACCTTTTTCACTGAGCGTCCAAAAAGATTCTGCCAAATGCAAATTTGGACAATACCTTCACAACCACGATACCCAGGAATTAAAAAACAATTTTCCTGAATTTAAAAATGCAATGGATAAACTGGTGGCTCCGCATGAGAAATTACATCAGTCTGCAATCGTCATTGAAAAACTGATAAACCAACAGGATATCATTTCTGCAATACGCATATATCAGACTGAAACCATGAAGGCCATTGATAATATAACGAAATTTTTTACTCAAGCAATGGTAGCTGAAGAAAATCGCATTGAGGGGGCTGAACGCGCGAAGGAGGTATATTCGAAAGTCACCATGCCAGCGCTTCAACAACTCCAAACATTGTTGGCAGACATTCGGGCAAAAGCCAGAGCAAATATCATGACAGACGAAATGATGCTTGATCATGCCACACAAACACAGCAAAAGTTAATTGTTTGGGGCTTTTTTGCTGTTCTCATCGGTATTCTTATGGCTTTTGTTATTGCCAAAGCCATTATCAATCCAATTGTCAAAAGTGTCGGTTTTGCCAATACAATGGCACAGGGTGATTTTAGAGCATCATTAGATATTGATCAAAAGGATGAAATTGGAACCCTGGCCAGGGCGCTCAATCTGATGACAACAAAAATCAACAACATGTTCAAAGAAATTGCAGAGGGTGTTAAATCCCTGGCAGCATCATCAACAGAATTATCCTCAGTCTCTCAGGAGCTATGCAGCGGTGCGGACCTTCAATCTTCAAAGGCAAATACAGTGGCCGCAGCATCCGAAGAAATGAGCGTGAACATGAACAATGTTGCAACAGGGATAGAACAGGCGAATTCAAACATCAATATGGTCGCATCAGCCGCCGAAGAAATGAGTGCAACAATTAATGAAATTGCTGGAAAGGCGGAAAATGCAAGAGTGACAACAGGTTGTGCTGTGACTCAGGCACAAAGTGCATCAACCAGAGTCAACCAATTGGGTAAGGCGGCAACTGCAATTGGTACAGTCACAGAAACAATCAACGATATATCTGAACAAACCAACCTGCTTGCACTGAATGCAACCATAGAGGCTGCACGTGCTGGTGAAGCAGGCAAGGGCTTCGCGGTTGTGGCAAATGAAATTAAAGAACTGGCCAAACAGACTTCAGCAGCCACAGATGAAATAAAAAAACAAATTGAAGGCATTCAGGGGTCTACAAGCAGCACTGTTACTGAAATCCAAACCATTTCCAATGTCATTCGGGATGTTAACGATATTGTCGCATCCATTGCAACGGCGATGGAACAACAAACAACTGTGACCAAAGAAATTGCCATGAATATTAATCAGGCTTCAACTGGAATTCAGGATATTTCCAGAAGTGTTCACGAGACATCCGATGCATCGTCTGAAATCGCACAAAATATTGCAGAGGTGAATCAGTCTTCAACCGAATGCTCTGGTGGTAGTCTTGACGTTCAAACAAGTGCTACGAATTTAAGCGAATTGGCGGAAAAACTGAATCAAATGGTTGGGCAGTTTAAATTGAAATAATTCATTTTTTGAAATGAACATAAATAATGCCGCATAGACCTTGCAGAGATGTAGCATGCTGCATCTCTGATCGACCTTTTCTATCAGATGAAAAGGATGCGCTTATTTTTTTTGCATTCCTTAAACATCAAATCGCCCCTTACACGAAAAAATGAATACCCCATCACCTTTGCTTAAACACACCAGAGAAATATTATATTTGCGCGCAATATCAATGGCCAATGATGTTGGACGAGACACGCTAAAAATGCATTTAACAGGTGTGTTGATCACCTTTGCCATCAGTTCATGACTGACACGAGAAGACAATACCAGGATATAAGCGCGATCTAACATATTATCAATAAGTGCCTGTCCAATCACTTTGTCCAATGCATTGTGGCGGCCAACATCCTCCTTTGCAGCAATAGGTTTGAGATCGCTGTCAAATAAAATGGCTGCATGGGTTGATCTTGTTATCGTGCGAATGGGTTGATAATCGGAAAGTGCGTCTATGCAGCTTTGTATATCTGTTAATGTGATTTTTTGGGGATGCAATTGATTACTATGAATACATGCATTTTCAAAAGAGGTATTGTCGCGTTTTTGTTGTATTTGAATGTGGACAGTATCACCATGTTGTGTTGTGGTTAAGGTAAAATGTGTCAATTCTTTGAAAAAAAATAGCAATTTATTACTAAAGAGTAAGCCTGTAACCAATGCTTTTTCATCACCTGGTGTGCGCATGATTTGATCAAATAAATCGTTATTGATACATATTGTCAATGGAGATTCTGTTGAAACCGCGATATCTTTATTGACAACACCTGTTTTTTGCAAGTGGAGCATATCAATTTTTTGAAATGGGGGCATATGTTCCTCCAATAAAATAATTTGGGTGTCAAATGAATTTCTTGACATATCCATTATTTTTGAATAATAGGTGAACCAAAAAAATTTCTATAGATATTGATGGCGCATTGCCAATCATTATCTAAATAATCAAAGGAGTATAATTATGAGCAACCTTGTCGAAGCCTGTAATGGGTGCGCCAAAATTTCTGATGGCAAATGTACTGTTTATCCAAATCCAGCAGCAGTCATGCGCTGGTCAAATGATAAAACAAAAATGGGCTGTTCCTTCAATGTGAAAGTTGAAGAAAAAGCCAAAGGTAAAGTTCGTGTAGGACAGCAAAAACAGAAAAAACGATAAATGCTTACCTGCCTTGCCAGTCATATGGCTGGCATTTACCAATTCTTACAAAGATCAAGAAATCGTGGTGTCAACTTGCACTATTATTAAGCATCGGTTATGCAGTCAAGACCTTTTTTATTCATATCATTATGAATGAACTTCAATGATTCTTTCGCAAACTGATATTTTCTAAAAATCTCATAAAAAAACCTTGAACTTTATTTAAAAGATGCGTAATATACAAAGATTATAAAAATAATCAAGCCAATTATATGTCTTCATTTTCTGGGCATCGGACTCTGGTTTTTGGGTGAAAACAAATTGGAAAAGCCAGGGTGATTATCTTGAGGAGGAATTATTATGCTTAAAAATATAAAGTTTGGAATTGTATTGATCATTATGCTTTTGTTGGTGATTGTGGTAATGCAAAATAAAAGTTTTCTAATTGATCAGACCAATGGCCTGGATATCAACCTTTTAGTTACCGAATATGAAATCCCCGATCAACCCATGTATGCCTATTTTTTGGGTTGTTTCCTATGTGGTTTTCTGTTTGCCTCATATTTTCTTGTTGTAAAGCATTTTCGTGCCCGACGTATTATTAAAGACCGGGATAGTCAGATTGAGAGCCTTAGAAAAAGCCTGGAATCTGATAGAACTGAACCGACTATCGACGTGACAGAGGTTAGCTCCTCGGTTAATACATAATTACTAACAAACACACCTATGGCTTCCCCAAAAAATACTCCAATGCTGGAACAGTACCTGGCGATTAAAGCAGAATATCCTGATGCCATTCTGTTTTTTCGTATGGGCGATTTTTTTGAGATGTTTTTTGATGATGCAAAAGTGGCATCCCGCATATTAGACATTGCGTTAACATCAAGAAATAAAAAAGAATCCAACCCCATACCCATGTGCGGTATCCCCTTTCGATCAATCAATAATCACGTGTCTAAATTGATTGAAAAAGGGTACAAAGTGGCAGTTTGTGATCAGGTTGAAGATGCTTCCCAGGCAAAAGGTCTGGTCAAACGCGAAGTGACCCAGGTGATTACTCCTGGAATGATCCTGGATAACCAGTTTTTGGATGCCGGTCATCATAATTTTATTTTGTCCATCACCTGCAATCAACAAACATATGGTTTGGCGGCCCTGGATATTTCTACAGGTACTTTTCGTGTGACTGAAACTAAAAATCTGGCATCTGTAATCGAAGAAATTCAGAGGATTAATGCCAGTGAAATTCTCTTTCCTGACAATACAGATGTGATTGATCACTTCAATGAGATTTATTCCATTGTTGCAGAAAAATTAATTACATATCCACCACAAAATAATTTTTCATCCACCCAGGGATATGACATTCTTATCAATCAATTTCAAACCCGATCATTGGAAGGTTTCGGCTGTGCGCATTATCAGCCAGCGCTTGGTGCAGCAGGCGCATTATTAACCTATGTCAAGGATACACAAAAGCGCGACATTCCACATATTACGCGCATTGAACCCTACGAATTAGACCAGTATCTGTGCATTGACGAAACCAGTGCCAGAAACTTGGAGCTGACTCGGAACAGTCGGACCAATGCTAAAAAAGGAAGTTTACTGGGAATTCTAGATCATACTCAAACTGCAATGGGAAGCCGGCTATTAACAAAGTGGATACAATATCCTTTATTGGATGCAACACAGATTGATCTTCGGTTAAATGCGGTGGATTCTGCAATGAATCGGGTTGACATTCAAAAACAAATTGTAAAATTATTAAAAAATGTTTATGACCTGGAACGGCTATCAGGTAAAATCGCATTAAATCATTGTACAGCTCAGGATCTGACTGCTTTGAAACAATCGGTGTTCCATTTGCCACAAATCTGGACATTGCTAGAAGCCCTCGATACAGAGATATTTAAGAATCTTCCAGATCTGGAGCAGTTGCTTGAAATGGCCCGACTGATAGATCGTGCCATTCGTGAAGATGCGCCGCCTTCAATTCGAGAAGGCGGTATTATAAAAACAGGCTTTAATGATGCCCTGGATGAATTGATTCTCATCAGTCGTGATGGTAAAAAATATATGGCGCAGCTTGAAGCCAGTGAACGATCGGCCACAGGTATACAGAATCTGAAGGTCAAATTTAATAAAGTTTTTGGATATTTTATTGAAATTTCAAAAGCCCAGGCACAAAATGTTCCTGCACATTATGTTCGTAAACAAACTCTGGTTAATGCTGAGCGTTTTATTACCGATGAGTTGAAAGAATTTGAGGCCAAAGTGCTGGGTGCTGAGGAAGAACGATCTGTGTTGGAATATGATATTTTCTGTGGTATTCGAGACGAAATTATCAATAATAACAAAGCTATACAGCAGGCAGCCGACTTTTCCGCAATGGTGGATTGCCTGATGAGTTTTGCTGAAATCGCAGCAGAAAATTCATATGTGCGACCTGAGATTTGGGATAAAATGGATCTGGTAATTCAGGAAGGCAGACATCCGGTCATTGAAAAAATGATTACCGCTGAACGTTTTGTGCCCAATTCAATTGTTATGAACGACACAGATCAGCAGATTTATATGATTACCGGGCCAAATATGTCTGGAAAATCCACTGTGTTAAGACAAACTGCTCTGATTGTTATTATGGCACAGATTGGTGCATTTGTGCCTGCGGAACATGTTTCCATGCCTGTATTTGATCGTATTTTTACGCGCGTAGGGGCATCAGATAATCTCTCTCAAGGCCAGAGTACATTCATGGTGGAAATGGAAGAAACAGCCAGTATTCTGAACAATGCAACATCACGCAGTTTAATTGTCATGGATGAAATTGGCCGGGGGACTTCTACATATGATGGTGTAAGTATTGCATGGGCTGTAGCTGAGTATCTTCACGATTGGCAGAAAACAGGTGTCAAAACACTCTTTGCAACACACTATCACGAATTGATTGAACTGGAACAGTCGAAGCCCAGAATTAAAAATTTCAACATTGCTGTCAGGCAGGATGGGGATCAGATTATTTTCCTCAGACAGCTTAAACATGGTGGTGTGAATCAAAGTTATGGCATTCAAGTTGCGCGTCTTGCAGGAATACCGAATCATGTCATTGATCGGGCAAAAGAAATCCTGGCAAAAATTGAGGCTACGCATAAATCTGCGCAAAGCCCAACGCCATCTGAAATTGAGCAACCATTGCCTGAAATCAAAAAACAGGCGATCAACAAAACATTAAAAACAAAAAATCGTGCGCAATTAAGCCTGTTTAATACGCACGAAAAAAATATTGTGCGCGAATTAATGTCAATTGATATTTCCAATACAACACCATTGGAAGCGCTGGCATTTCTATCAAAGTTACAAATGAAAGCAGCACAATAATGAATAATTATGATAAAAAAACAAATATATACAAATTATCTGATACTGTTTTTTATTTGTTTGATTACAGTATCGACAGTTTTAGGAGAAACAGTATCACCCGCACAAGAAAAATATTACCAGACGGCTGCCTGTTATAAAGAATTAAGAAAAAATCCAGATAAACAGCAGAATAGAAAGGAATGGTTACAATGTATTAAAACATCCGAAGATATCTACAAACTGGACCCAAATGGTTCCTGGGCCACAGCAGGACTTTATTTAACAGGGCATTTGTATGATAAATTATACCATCATTCCCAAAAAAAATCGGATTATGAAAAAGCGGAACAGTTTTTCAATAAGCTTCTGAAACGTTTTCCGGTCAGCAAATATCGGGAACGTACTGTCAAAGCCTTAATTGATTTACATACAATCAATCCGACCTTTGCCGATTTTAACTCCGAATGTTTGCGGCCCCAAAAAAAGCCCATTACAAATGTTGCCCAAGAAAAAAAAGCGCGGGGAAAATATTTTAAGGCAGAACATTGTGCAAGAAGCCTGTCCAAGGATGCTTCAGAAACAGAATGGCTTAATTGTATTCAAGGCTTTTATGATGTTTTCAAATGTGATCCCGAGGGCCGATGGGCTGCTGCTGGTTTATTTCAAACTGCTGTTTTATATCAAAAACTCTCTCATCATACTCAAAAAAAACCTTATGCAGATCAATCTGAAAAGGTGTTAAAAACAATCCTTCAAAAATATCCTGAAAGTATCTATTGTGGAAAATCTGCTGAACAATTGGAACAATTCTATTTACACAATCCCCCACAATTTTCTTCAGAACCAGAACCGGAAAGCACAACACAATCAATGGATTTATTACAAAGCCTGCCCATAAATAAACAAACAGTTCCCCTGGATCAAGAAAAAGATTCTGGTGCGAAAGATCGCTATTTTCTTGCAGAAAGCTGCTATAAAAAATTAATTCGTTCAAATTCGAATCACGAAGAAGCTTGGTACGCTTGTATTTCAAAATTTATTGATGCCTATAAATTTGACCCCAATGGGCGATGGGCTGCTGCGGCATTATTTCGGGCTGGAAGATTGAACATGGGCTGTTATCATCGTTTTAAGCAATTCAGGTATTTAAATGAGGCTGAAGATTATTTCCAAAGAATCATTAATCGCTTTCCAGATAGCGATTATATTAAAAAAACAAAACAATTAATTGAAGAAATCCAGGAATTAAAAAGAAAACTGCATGAATCGGTAATAAAATCACACAAAAAAATAGAACCGCCAAAAAGTGAGGTCGAACCACCAAAAACCCCACTCGAACAAGTGGAAAGTGAAAAAATTCCTGACACAAAAATTGTTCAACAACAGCCTGAATCACAAGGTTCGATCATTGAAAAAAATACACCCAACAGTATTATTCAGGATATTACATGGGAAAGTAAACCCGCCCACACGCGAATCACTGTTCGAACCAATCAGCGCGTCGAATACTCGCAATATCTTCGAAAAAAAGAAAATCGTATCCCTGAATGTTTATTTGTTGATTTTGAAAATGCACACATTGCCAAGAATGTACCAAGACATTTAACAATCAGAGATCATCTGGTAAACGATTTAAAAATTATGCCCCATGAAAACGATCAAATTAGAGTCGCATTGTCGCTTAAAAGCTATCATCATTATAAAATGTATTCTTTAAAAAATCCGCAACGTGTTATTATTGATATTTGGGCACAAACCAAACGAAACAAAAATTCAAATCAAACAATAAATAAGAGCCTGGATGCCAGTTCATTAAAAAATGCAGCAATTGCCCGACAACTGGCTTTAGGGATTCGACGAATTGCAATTGATGCAGGACATGGGGGCAAAGATGGGGGCGCTGTTGGCTTTTTTAAAGGCGTGTATGAAAAGAATGTAGTTTTGTCCATTGCAAAACGCCTGGCACAAAAGATTCGTCAGCAAATCCAGTGCGAGATCATTATGACACGAAATGAGGATCAGTTTTTACCCCTGGAAGAACGATCCAAAATCGCCAATGCCAACAATGCAGATTTGTTTATTTCCATACACACCAACGCCCATCCCAATCATAGTGTTTATGGGTTTGAAACCTACTATTTGAATTTAACATCTGATGATGATGCGATTCGTGTGGCCGCTTTGGAAAATGAGGTTTCTGGACGTAAAATGAATGATCTGGATACCATATTGCATGATTTGATGCAAAACGCCAAAATTAATGAATCCAGCCGGCTGGCAGGTCATGTTCAGAATTCCATATACCAGCATTTAAAAAAATACTATCGCTTTATTAAAGATAATGGTGTCAAGCAAGCGCCATTTTATGTACTCATGGGAGCGGAAATGCCGGCCATTCTCATTGAAATTGGATTTATCAGTAATCAGAGAGATTGCCGACGATTGACCAATCCAGCGTTTCAAAACCATTTATGTAATGCAGTTGTTGCGGGAATCAAAAGCTATATTGAGGACACCAGCGCCACGCCATCTTATTGATTTCGAAATGTTTGGATATGCCTTTGAATTTCTTTAAGTATGGATTCAGGAAACACCTTGTTCGTCGCTTCTTCCCATATGGGCTGGCACATTTTTTTAATCATTGCTTTTTCTTCTGATGATATTTCAACACTTTTCAACCCATACTTTTTCATCGCCTTCAAAGCCCTGCTGCCATCCATTCGTGTTTTTTCACGAAAGTTTTGACCATTCTCCGATAACAGCTTATGGATGCGCGAATGATATTTTTTGGGGATTTTATTCCAGGCTTTTTGGGTGAATACCAGAGCGGCTGGAGAATATCGCATATTTAGCTGGCTCACATATTTAAATAATGTATACAGTTGACATCCCACGACCCATAATGCGGGACCAATATAAGCATCCGCTTTTTTTTGACGAAGCACACTATTTATTTCCAAAGATCTGACCGGAATATGGTTTGTGCGCAATTTTTTAATGAGAAGCATATCTATGGGGGTATTGTACCATCCCGCAATCGTCACCTTCTGAAAATCGCCAATATTCTTGATTGGTTGTTGGGTGCTATAGATTTGATCAAAATCCTGATCCCCCCAAAAAAGAAATTGATAGCCGTGCTTTTCAGCCAATTGACTGAATTTTGAAAACATTTGCCTTCGAACGTAATCCACTTCATCAAAATCTTGAAACAAAAAAGGCAGGCCCAAAACAGACATTTCAGGACAAATCATTGTTACGCCATGTCCGGCTAAAGCAGCACCATCCAATTTGCCCGCTTTCATTAATCGGACATAATCAATATCATCCCCTTTAAGTCCGCCCCAATACCATTTGATAGAGATATTCCCTTCTGTCGCTTTTTCAAATGCAGGCATAAATATATTCCGAATTTCCATGGACCAGCCAATCGCTTTTGGGGCCATCGTTGCAAATTTTAAACGATATTTTGATTTTGCAGCGACCTGGGAGCACGTTAAACTAAAAAACATAATGACAATCAATATTTTTTTGGCTTCTGACATGATTACCTCCAATCTGTCTGAATGATGCCATCTGTTTTTTGCAATTATTGTTCCTTTCCTTCAGACCTGCCCGACTCTTCAGATTGAGTATCTTCTTATCCGAGTATTCCAAATCAATAATTCATTGTTGACATAAAAAGTGCAAATTGATAATAAATCATTACAAACAATCAATTTATTGGAAAAAAAAATGATATTTCATTTCAGGTCAAACTTAATATTCGTGCTATTGGGGATGTTCATATTGGTCTACTCTGGATGTGAAACAATACGACCGCAACAGCATCCCTCTGAACTAAAATCCTTGAAACATCTCAGGCAGTTAATTGAAAAAGGTGCGCAAAGTTATTCCAATGGCCAGTTTAAACAGGCTGTCTATACATGGGAAAAAGCGTTGGCTGAAATTAATGCAGAGATTTACTATGAAATCTATATAAAAACACTCAAGCAACTGGCAAGTGCATACCAGACATTGGGTTATACTGAACCTGCAAAACGATTGTTTCAAAAAGCCATACCTGTAGTGAATGAAAGTTCAGATTATTTTATAAATACTCTGTTCTATTGCAGTATGGCAGATTTTTTTACAGCCATTCGTGATGCAGAAGCCGCAAAGAACGCGCTTGATTCTGCAATCGAACAATCTCATCTGGCGAATCATCCACAGGCCAGTGCAATTGTTCAGAATAATCTTGGAAACCTTCATGCAATAAAGGGTGAATACGACGATGCCTTAATTGCTTATGAAAACAGCCTTCAAATTATTACCGAGTCGGGTGAAAATTTTGAAATCATTTCAGAAATATTGCTCAATATTGTTCGCGTTAAGGTATATCGTGTTTATGGGAAATATCAACGAGATGATTATAAGCGTATTACCGATGCGTTTAATCGTTCATATCGGGCCATCCGAACATTGCCTGAAGGGTATAAAAAAGCGGCGCGACTGATTTCATTTTCCTTGCTTATACAGGATTTTAGAAAAGAACTTCATGTGGCCATGCGTGACCTTGAGAACAGTGTTTCTCTGATCATCAAAGGTGAAGAGTTTTATTACCAGGGCCATCTTGAACATTCTGTGTTTAACTGGGAAGAAGCATTATTTATCCTTGATACAGAAAAGTATATCGGTATCTATATTGATACCTTGCTCAATTTGGCCAGTGTTTATCAATCCTTTGGGAATTATGAAAATGCATTGTCTGCCTATCAAAAAACCTTACCTTTGATCAACAAAAGCAGTGACCGGTATCGAAATGCACGCTTTTTCAGTCAAATGGGTGAGTTGTATTTGTTTTTGGAAGATGTCAAGCAAGGGCTTTCCTTTTTGAAAAAAGCAGTTGATGAAGCCAAGCAGGTTAAGAATCCACAGATACTGGCACAGGTGCTGCAAAAAAAAGGGGATGGCCTGACAGCAGACCGCTATTTTATGGGGGCCATGTCGGCGTATGAAGATTCACTCAATCGAATTGAGGAACTGTCACAGGATTCAGATATTCATGTAGCCGCTTTAATTGAAAATATTCGAAATCAGATCAAACAGGCCAAAAAGAATCTTCAAAAATCCATTCAGCAGGCAATGATGAATTTTCAAAGCCAGGATCGTCAAGATATACAGTATGAGGATTACGCAGATATTATCATTTCATTGGATGATATTGATCAGGATATTCAAACGCTGCTGGATTTATTTAAACAGGATGAGGAAGAACAAACAGTCAAGATTTATTCTCAGCGTATTCGAAAGGAAATTCAAACCGCTGACGATTTTTTACAACCCATTGCCTATCATGCTTTAAATCATGCAAAAAGTATTGCCATATCAATTAAAAACAGACGTCTTTTAGCGCACTCTCATGCTGCTTTGAGTGATATCTATTCTGAAAATCATCGCTTTGACCGGGCAATTGATGAAATACGTCACGCAGTGTTTTATGCGCAGGAGAACAATCTGACAGATATTTTGTATCGTTTTCAATGGAAGCTTGCTCGTTTATTCAGAGATAGAAATAATACATTGTCTGATGACCTCAACAAAGCCATCGAAACCTATCAAATGGCAATTGACACCCTCAATCCAGGAGATCCGCCTTGCATTGAAAAACAACAGGACATTGATACACAAAATCGCATCAGCTTATACAATGTTCGAAAAGATTTGCTAAACGCTTATCCCACAGGCATCTCCTTTGATAAAAACATTAAGCCGCTATATGTCGAACGTGTGGGTGTACTCCTGACCCAAGCATTGAAGACTGATCAATCAAATAAACAAATCCGACATCTCATTGTTCAGGCATTGGATACACTTGAACGACTCAAATTAGCAGAATATAAAGATTTTTTTCATGATGAATGCCTGGGTAAGGATATTACTCCTGTATCAATTGATTCAAATCATTTGCTTCATTCAAATCCAGCAACAGCCATTATCTATCCAGTATTCATGAAAGAACGTGTCATTGTTATTTTAATTACAGCCAGTGAAATAAAAATGTTTCCTGTGAAAGCAAGACGCCAACAAATTGAAGAAACCGCTTTGGAATTTCGAAAATCTTTGGAAAATAAAGACCAGGAACTTTATAGAGGATATGCCGGGCAGCTTTATATTTGGCTGATGCGCCCAATGGCTGAATCGCTTCAAGAAGATAAAATTAAAACATTGTTGATTGTTCCCGACGATGTGCTTCGCCTGGTGCCATTTGCTGCATTATATGATGGTTTTGATTATTTAATTAAACAATACGCCATAGCGTATTTGCCCAAAATATCTGGAATCCATCCACAATGGCTGCCTCGAAAGGATGTCAATCTTTTTTTTGGGGGCCTGTCGAATACGAGGAACGACATTCTGCCCAGACACCATGTAGAAACGGACTACAAAGCCATTTCACATGCACTGGATGATCTGATAAAAACGGATATTATAATGAATCGTTCGTTTTCCCCCAAAAAAACTGTCAGAAAATTCAAAAAAACAGATTATGAGATTGCTCATGTTACAGCCTTTTGTCAGATGGGTAAAACACCAAGGAACTTTTTTATCAATGCCCATAGCAGCGTGTTTCAATTGAATGATATTGAACGTGCTTTGAATCAAAAGAAACCGCCCAGTTTTGTTGTCTTTGATTATTGTCGATCCATTCAAGATGATCATCGATCCACCCTGCTTTTTTCAGGTTTCCCCATAAAAACAGGGATTCGCAGTCTGTTAATGTCATTATGGACTGATCGGGATATTGGCGGGTCTGGCATTGTTCCAGAATTCTATCGTCAATTGATACGAACCCCATATCAATCTCGGGCAGAAGCACTTCAGGCGGCACAGATTGAAATATTGGGTAAACCCCGCTATCATCATCCATTTTACTGGAGTGGTTTTATGCTGATTGGGGACTGGTTATGAATGCCTTGAATTGCGAAAAATCTTTGCTTTCTGTCAACGCACTGAATATTGATTTTCAAACAGATCGTGGATTTGCGCATGTTGTTAAGGATGTTCATTTTTCCATTGGATTTGGTGAAACCTTTGGCCTGGTCGGAGAATCAGGATGTGGAAAAAGTGTGACCTCACGCGCATTAATGGGATTGATTCCAAGTCCTGGCAAAGTTAGTAGCGGCGCCATCGAATTGACCCCTACGCCTGATGATTCATCAATTGACTTGCTTCATTGTTCTGAAAAGGAATTGCAAAGGTTACGTGGTCAAACCATCGGCATGATCTTTCAAGAACCAGACATGGCGCTCAACCCAATTATGCGTGTGGGCGACCAGATTGCGGAAACCTTTTTGATCCAGGAACATTCACACAACAATCAAACATTTATTCATAGATGGATATCTGGATTAAACAGACACAAAAAACAAGAATATCTCATAAAATCAATTGAATTATTAAAAGCACTTGATATACCCAGAGCAGAAAATGTTGCCCAACAATATCCGCATCAATTATCGGGTGGAATGAAACAACGCATATTAATCGCGATTGCTCTGGCAGGTACGCCATCACTGCTTATTTCTGATGAATCGACATCAAGCCTGGATGTCAGTATACAATCACAGATTATCGTTTTATTGGACCAGTTGAAAAAGGAACAGCGCATTCAATCTGTATTGTTCATTACCCATGATTTAGGGCTGGCTGCCATGTGTTGTACGCGATTGGCAGTCATGTATGCAGGCACTATGTGTGAAATTGGCCCTGTACCCGATATATTTAATCATCCAAAACATCCTTATACCCGTGCGCTTCTTGAAACAATTCCAAGAAAAACCAGGGAGACGAATCTAAAACCTATTTCAGGACAGGTGCCAGATCTTGTGGATGCGCCTGATGGGTGCCGATTTCATCCCCGATGTACGCAAAAAATGAAAAAATGTGAACAGGAAATGCCGATGATGATTTCGGAGGGTGAGGGTCACCAGATGGCATGTTGGTTATATGATTCGCAATGCCCATAGAAAAGGACGTTCCATTGATATGGCATATGCAAAAGCACGTGAATACATTGTAAATTGTGTTGACAATCACATGATTGCCTGATAGATATTTTCGCATTATTTTGATAGAAATAACTTTTTATGTTTATAAAAATCCTAACTGACAAAAAATGGAAAACTTATTTTTCGAGTATTCCAAAGAAAGGGTAATAATGAAAGAAGCAGTAATCACAAGCGCTGTTAGAACACCGCTTGGCGGATTTAATGGTACATTGAGTACAACAGGGGCAACACAACTTGGTGGCCTGGTTATTAATGCTGCAATAGAACGTGCAGGTATTAATAAGACAGATGTTAATGAAGTGATCATGGGGCAGGTTCTGCCGCTTGGATATGGACAAAATCCAGCTAAACAGGCGGCTGTGAAAGCCGATATGCCTTGGGAAGTTGAATGCTTTACTGTCAACAAGGTCTGTGGATCTTCCTTAAAAGCAGTGATGCTTGCAGCCCATGCCATCCAGACAGGTGATGCTGACGTGGTTGTTGCGGGTGGAATGGAAAATATGAGCATGGCCCCTTATTATTTACAAAAAGCAAGGACTGGATATCGAATGGGGCATGGCCAACTCATGGATCATATGATTAATGATGGATTATGGGATATTGTCAATGATTTTCATATGGGCATTTCCAATGATTTATGCTCTGAAAAATATCATATCAGTCGAGAAGATCAGGATCGTTATGCTGCAATGAGTTATGATCGTGCGATGGATTCTATTCGATCAGGTCGTTTTAAAGATGAAATTTTACCTGTGAGTATCCCGCAGCGAAGAAAAGACCCCATCCTTTTTGATACAGATGAATGCCCGCGTGACACATCATATGAGGCTTTGGCAAAAATGAAGCCTGCTTTTCAAAAAGATGGCAAAGCCACTGCGGGGAATGCATCAATTATTAGTGATGGTGCCGCTGCGGTTGTCGTGATGTCACGTGAAAAAGCTGAAGAACTGGGCTGCAAAGTCTTGGCAAGTGTTGGCGCTCAGGCATCCGCAGCAATTGATATGAAATATGTATTGGTTGCCCCAATTTATGCCATTCCAAAATGTTTGAAAAAAGCCGATATGTCCTTAAATGATGTTGATCTGTATGAAATTAACGAAGCCTTTAGTGGATCTACTCTGGCTGTTATGCGAGAGTTAAACCTGGATGCTGCCAATGTCAATGTAAATGGGGGCAGTGTCGCTCTGGGACATCCGATTGGAGCAAGTGGTTGTCGTGTTTTGGTTACAATGTTGTACGAAATGATGCGTCGGGATTTAAAAACTGGCCTCGCATCATTGTGTTTGGGTGGTGGTGAAGCTGTGGCTTTAATTATAAAACGTTAGGTATGTTATTGATAAGGAGTGGTTCTCATGAATACAAATGTACAGGGGTACACCATCTGTCTGAGCTTATTTATTGGCTGTATTACCATCTCATCCATACTGGCAAATAAAATTATTTCAGTAATGGGTATATTTGTACCTGCGGGTGTTCTTGCATATTCAGTTACCTTTATCGCAACAGATGTTATCAGTGAAGTGTGGGGCAAAGAACGTGCAAGAGATGCAGTTTTTGGTGGATTTATTGCCCTTTTTGCAGTGTTTGCCTTGATTCAGCTTAGTCTGATCTGGCCCAAAGCACCTTTTTGGCATAATGATGACGCTTTTTCATCAGTTTTGGGCAGCACATCAAGAATTATTATCGCATCTCTGACCGCTTATCTGATCAGCCAGATGCATGATGTCTGGGCGTTTCATTTCTGGAAACGCCTGACTCATGATCGACATTTATGGTTAAGAAATAATTTGTCTACCGCAATATCCCAGTTTTTGGATTCATTGATTTTTGTGACCATTGCGTTTTATGGTGTGATGCCCATATGGCCTCTGATTTATGGACAATGGATCATTAAACTGTTTATTGCGATCTTAGATACACCTCTTGTTTATGGTATTGTATTATTCATTCAAAAGAAATCGGTGCAGAGGGCAGTAGCTGCATCTTGATTAAAAGGCCATTTCACAATGGAAACAAAAAAAATTCTGATCATAGAAGACAACAAATTAAATCTAAAATTAATTCGCACAATATTGTTGATCAGTAATTTTAAGGTTTTTGAAGCTGAAAATGCGGAGGTGGGATTTCAAATTATTGAAGAACATCGTCCTGACATTATTCTCATGGATATCCAGTTGCCAGGCATGGATGGTCTCACTGCAACACGTCGTTTAAAATCATCTGATACTTATAAAGATATTCCAGTTATTGCCCTCACTGCAAAAGCAATGGAAGGTGATGAACAAAAAGCGATTGCAGCAGGTTGCGATGGTTATATTGTTAAACCAATAAACACTCAGGGGTTTATATCGACACTTAACGATTTTATCCAAAACGCTGTCACAAACAGACCGAATCAACCTTCAACAACCCTGCCAATGGATTCCCAAAATGTCAATTCACTAGATCATCGCATTAAAAACATTGAAGATGCTTTTTCCCAGCGTAGAAAAATTCTAATTGTTGATGATGAGCCTTTAAATGTTCAGTTGATGGAAAAACAGTTGCACGAATACTCCTATGATACGATCTCAGCTTTTTGCGGTGAAGATGCCCTGAAAATTGTAGAAAAAGAACTACCAGATTTGATTATTCTGGATATTGTAATGCAGGGTATTGATGGATTTGAGGTGATTCGGGCGATACGCGCAAACAAGAAAACTGCTGATATTCCAATTATTCTTTGTACTGTTCTAAATAGTAAGGAAGAGCGCATTCGCGGCCTGAATATTGGCGCTGATGAATTTTTGAACAAACCCATTATGTTCGAAGAGCTGCTTGCACGTGTCAGATCATTGATTCGTATTAAGGCATATCAGGAGCAGATCAGAGGCTATGAAACCATAAGAGACTCCTTTGTATCATTGCAGCATGAACCCCAGGAAACAGGATCAAAGGCCAATGATAAAAGCAAATTGAAAAACCGCTTTGAAAATGCCCTTCACACCGAAATGACAGATCCACTGACCACCCTTTACAATCAAAATTATTTTTTTCATTTCCTGGAAAAAGAATTGAAGCGTGTGAAACGTAATAAAATGCCTTTATCTCTTATGATAATTGATATTGATGATTTTAAATCCATAAATGAAAAACATGGTCATTCTGTGGGCGATATTATCCTGAAGGAAATTGGGGTGCTGCTAAAAAAGAGTATTCGTGATGTTGATATTGCTGCACGTTATGCAGATGATGTGTTTGCCATTATTTTGCCATATACAGATGAAACTGGCGCTTCCATTGTGAGTAATCGGCTCCGAAAAAAAATTGCCAACAATAACTATACCTATCCCGAAAGTGATAAAAACTTTAAGATTACTGCATGTGTTGGCGTTGCCATTTGTCAGAATAATCCCATTGATAAATCAGAAATGGTTCAAATGGCTGAAGAATTAATTCAAAAAGCCAAAAATGAGGGTAAGAATCAGGTCTTGCTCAAAAATGCGGATTTAGAGATCTTTCTTGATGAATGTTATGATACCTGCGGAAAAGTAAGTGAGGAAAATCAATAAGATCAAAGTATGACTGAAACACCCTATAAGACAATTATTCAAAACAACTTGCGCATCAATTATTTTGAATCTGTTTCATCCACAATGGATATTGCACGAAAAATGTCCCAATCCAATTGTTTGGATAATACAATTGTCATAGCAAACCGCCAGCATTGTGGACGTGGACGATTGCAGCGACAATGGTTTTCTGATCTGGGCGGCCTGTATATGACCTGGATCATTCGACCACAATTAGAAATACATCAATGTTTTGCATACACATTTTCTGCTGCCCTGTCGATTGTACTCACTCTTGATCAGCTATTTCAAATTACTGCACATGTTAAATGGCCCAATGATGTTCTGATCAAATCTCAAAAAATAGCCGGCATATTGACTGAAACACAGTTTGAAAACAATCAATTTAATTATTTGAATATTGGTATTGGCATTAATGTCAATAATCAAATTGAAGCAGATGCCTTCGAATCTATCTGCATTTACGATATTGCTCAAACGCATATTGACTTAGATATGTTTACGCAAGCCTTATGCAAAAATTTGAGTACCCATTTTTTTAATATTGGTGTTGAAAATGTTTTAGAATCATGGAAATTGCATAATTGCACATTGGGAAATAAGGTTCGCATTGTTTTGCAGGATTGTATTATAGAAGGTCTGGCAGTGGATATCAATCAAGATGGGGCGCTTATTGTAGCGTGTAAGAATGGTCAACTGAAGACAGTCACTTATGGCGACTGCATCCTAAACAAAAAGAGGCGACCGACATAAAGCAATCTGTCGGTCGCCCAAAAAGAAGGTGTCCGAATGAAAAATATCACATCCGCTTTCTGGGTTGCCATATGGTTTATATTGCTGACATTTCCAATTATGGTAATCAAGGTTAATACCATTGATCAGATCATTGAATGGCGTTTTAAAAATATGGTGTGGATTGGTTTGATCTCTTTTGTTATGGCAATGTTCTGGCAAAAATTTATGGGAACATCTTCTAAAGAAAAAGCATCACCAGATATATTGCCCAAAAAAGTATTCACGAAGCAAGATCGAATCATTGTTTTTATCATACTATTTATTTTTACATTGACATTTCCATATTATGTTTCAACATATCAAATTAATATTGTTACCACCGCTTTGATTTATGTGGTGCTGGGATTGGGACTGAATATTGTTGTGGGTCTGGCGGGGTTGCTTGATCTGGGGTATGTGGCGTTTTATGCAGTTGGTGCCTATAGTTATGCCTTGCTTAATTTTCATTTTCAAATTAGTTTCTGGATATTGTTACCTTTTTGTGCATTACTCAGTGCCACCTTTGGGGTGATATTGGGATTTCCAGTACTCAGGCTGCGGGGAGATTATCTTGCCATTGTCACGCTGGGATTTGGGGAAATCATTCGGTTGGTTCTGGAAAATTGGAATGCGTTTTCCTTTGGTCCCAGTGGGATTGCGAATATCCCAAGACCGCCATTTTGGGGGATGGAATCTAACATTCAAACCGCCTCTGTTTTTATGTACTATCTGATGATACTGATGGTACTGTTTACCATTTTTTTGGTCAATCGACTTCAACATTCTCGAATCGGTCGGGCATGGCTGGCCTTGCGTGAGGATGAAATTGCCTGTCAGGCAATGGGTATTGATCGCACTAAAACAAAACTATTGGCCTTTGCATTGGGTGCAACCTGGGCAGGCTTAATGGGTGCCATTTTTGCTGCAAAGACAACATTTATTAATCCAGCATGTTTTACTTTTTTGGAATCTGCAATTATATTGTCAATTGTTGTTTTGGGCGGCATGGGTTCAATCTTGGGCGTTGTTTTAGCCGCATTTATTCTTATTTTACTGCCAGAATACCTGCGTGCCTTTTCAGATTACCGAATGCTGATTTTTGGGGCATCTATGGTACTGATGATGGTTTTTCGGCCACAAGGATTGATTTCACATGTGAATCGGCGGTATGATAACAAAATCGTAGAATCGAAATAAATTCATGCTCATTTATATCATTATTCTCATATGGAGTGTGTCCCTTTTTGGCGCAGTCCATACGTACACATATACATTCATGAATATTGGCATTATTATCGCGTTTTGCAGGTATTGTATCCAATGGAATAAGACGTCTCCCCAATTGATTCTTCCTAATCTCAAAATGAACGCCATTCTCATTCTTTTCAGCATACTCATATTGTTATACATTATGCCGCTTCCGCAAAGCGTAATCCAGATAATATCCCCTGAATCAGCAAGAATGAATCAGCTTACCTTATCACCCATGCAAATTGTCAATCATGTTCCAATAAATTGGGGTACGATTGCGGTATCAAATGATCCTGTTCGCCTTGCATGGATGCAATACATGGTTTATGTGCTGTTTTTTTGGGGATTATTGATGGTACTGCGTCAACATAAAAATCTCAAACACTTATGTTTTTTTTTGATAACAATGGGCGCAATTGAAAGTCTTTATGGTCTCAGCCAGACATTTGTTGATTCAGGATACATTCTTTGGGTACCAAAAGCACTATTAAAAAACAAACATGACACCTGTGGCACATTGATTAATCGCAATCATTTTGCTGCCTTGATGACCATGCTTATGCTATTGAGTGTGGCCTATAGTTCATCACAAACACGAAGTAAAAAAGCCACGGCAAGGAATATTTCCTATAAACGCAAACTCGCCCAATTTTTTACATATGAATACCAATGGAGCCAAAAAATAATTGGAATCACAGCCGCGTCAATTATGGGACTCGGTATTTTTTTTTCATCTTCCAGAGGTGGGGTTATTGCCGCATTACCAGGCATAATGATACTTGTTGCAGCGCTTTCATTCCGAAAAAGTACAAGAAAACAGGGAATTATCATAATTCTCGTGGGAATAATTATTGGAATTTCTACAGTTCATATTGGTGAAGACCGCTTAATACACCGATTCAACGCCATTCAACGTGCAATGGAAAGCCGCCTGCGTTATGTGTATTCAACGATTGATCTTGTCAGGGATTATGCTTTGTTGGGAGTGGGACCTTCAAATTTTGTCCACGCATTTGCAAGGTATCAGTCAAAAAAAGATCAACAAGTTACTGTTACCCATGTCCATAATGACTGGCTTCAATTTTTTGCCGAAATGGGATTTTTGGGGTTGTTCTTTTTTTTAGCACTGATATTTTTTTTTATAAGAATGATTTTTAATAAATTGCGCATCCGAGAATCGCCATCAGCTCTAAGCCTGGGAATAGCTCCCATTGCAGTTTTGGCATCCATATCTGTTCACTCATTATTTGATTTCCCATTGCATATTCCAGGTAATATGTTGATATTTCTTTCTATCTGTGCATCAGGTATTCAAGCATTGCACATCATTCATCATAGAAATCAATCAAAAACAATGCTTGAATATATTGAAATTCCTTTAACATTGCGCCATCTTTATAGTTGGATTATAGTTGGGCTTGTTGTGGTATCCATGACATTGATATCAACAGGTCATTTTATCGCAGAAACTTACTGTAATACTGTCCCAAATAGTACTTTAAATCGCAATCAGAATCCTGAAATTGCATCCATTCAAAAAGCAATTTTTTGGAATTCTGCCAATCCGAAATACTGGTATAAACTTGCATGGAAATATATTGCGTATCGCAATACATTTTCTGAAAATGAGGATCGTAATGACTGGATATCTGCTCAGCATAAAATTTTACACGCCCTGGAACAGGCAGTGAAAAATAATCCCTGCGAGGCCGAATATCATATTCGCCTGGCATGGGAATATCATCGGATGCAGTATCATGAAACAGGAGGTCTAAAGTCAAAACGAATTAAAGCCTCTGATATTGCAATGGAACATGCCGCAATTGTTTGCGGCAATAAAAATTATGCCCATCACATGGAAATAGCGCACTACTGGAATATGCGATCAGCCAATCAGTCTGATCTTACAAAACAGAAATCATTCTGGAAAATGGCAGCATATCATTATCGAAAAGCATTAACGTTGTCGCCCAGGCAGCGATGTAAAAGGCAGATTATTAAACAACTACAAATGTATCGTCGAAATAAGCGGCATTTTAATGATATTTTTAAAAAATAAGGGATACTCGGAAAATAGGAAATAGGAAATAGGAAATAAACATAAATGAATAAATTTCAATATATTCTATGTGTAATCATTAGTTTTTCTACATTCATTGACGCAAATGTTGTATATCCTGAATCAGCCGATAAGCTATACATTGCAGTTGCATGCCCTATGACTGGCGGAAGTACTCAAAAAGGTCTTGAAATATTGAATGGCATTGATATGCATATTAATGAGGTGAATCGGTGCGGTGGGGTCAATGGAAAAACAATTGAATTGATCCTTTTTGACGACCATAACAAAACGAATATTGGCATTGAAAAAGCTAAAGAAATAATTTCTTCAAAAGCATTATTGGTACTCGGACATCGATCCAGCAATGTTTCAATTGCTGCGGGTGATTATTATAAAAAATATAAAATCCCGGCCATTAGCAGTACTGCAACTGCTGATCTGGTAACAAAAGATAATGACTGGTATTTCAGATCAATATTCAACAATTACAAACAGGGACAGATTATTGCCTATTATACAAAAAACATTTTAAAAAAAGATAATGCCTGTATTATTTATGATGAAGATGAATATGGAATCAGCCTGCTGGATGCTTTTGAATCGTCAGCCAAAATCATTCATCTTCAAGTGGATCACAAATGGCATTTTCAAAAAGAAAATACGTCAAAAGATGCATTAAATAAGAAATTTAAAGAGATTGTTGATCAAATAAAACAACTTGATAATATTGAAACCATCTTTCTTGCTGTTCATGATGTTGAGGGCGTTCCATTGGTTAAATATATCAAAGATTCAGGATTGAATCCTTTGATGATTGGCGCAGCTTCAATCGGAAAACAATCTTTTGCAAAGCGTTTTAATGATTATCAGGTAGAGAAAAGATGCCCAGGGTTCTACACTGATGGCATATATGCGACAACCTATTTTATCTATGACATTTCAAATCAGAAAGCTCAAGAGTTTCGATCAGCGTTTCACAAAATTTATGATAAGATTCCGGGGGCGGTTTCTGTGTCATCATATGATATTGCAGGTATTGCAATTGATGCCATGAAGCAAGCAAGAGTTTCTGGAATAGATATCAAAAAAGACAGGCAAAAGATAAAAAATTATCTGGCTTCAATGAATTCAATAAACTATTCATATCAGGGCATTTCAGGGCATGTTTTTTTTGATGAAGAAGGAAATGCGGTCAAATCTGTACCCATGGCAGTTTTTAACAAACAAAAACTCATTTCCGCACCCATTCAAATCAGCCAGATTACAAATATTAGAGAGATAGAGATTTATAAAAGAAATTTGAGAGAAGATCCTTCCAAAGCAAATTTAAATGGTTTGGTCCATGTTTATGACCAGCTCATGCGGCAAACAAGAGTCGTTTATACAGGGGTTGAATTTAACACGATCAGTGAATTAAACATCCCTGAAATGTCCACTTTTCTGGATTTCTATATCTGGTTCAGGTATATGGGCGATATGGATTTCAATAATATTGCTTTTACAAATGCCATATCACCGATTGTCTTAAAGGATCCGATTCGTCGAAAAGATGGTGATTGTAATTATCGTTTGTTTCATATTCGGGGACATTTTGCCATAGATTTTAAAGATTTGAACCTGCTCTTTGGGAAACATCAATTGGGGTTTAGTTTCAGGCATAAAAATTTATCTCGTGATCACCTTATATTTGTTACTGATATCTTAAGCATGCCTCAGGATAGCGATAAATCAAGGGTATTGGGTGTCTCTAAAGATTGGTCCATTGTACAAACTGTTTTTTTTCAGGACACAATGCAAGGCAATCTTTTTGGAAATCCGGATCATATTTACAAATCAAATAGATATATCAATTTTTCTCAATACAATTCAGTGTTGACAATAGAAAAATGTGGACTATCTATCAGAAGAAGTATGGAAAAAGAACCTGCTTTTTATGTTATCAATTTTACTTTTTTTGTGCTCATCATTTTGTTCTTGATTTCAAGGCACCACGCGAACATTCGAATTGTTAAATTTGTCTGGCTGTTACAAATGATCTTTTCAATTGTATTTCTAATTTCTTTTGAGAGTTATCTAATTAATGTTTTGCTGAAAAAAATATCTACGTTTCAACTGGAAAAAGTCATCATGCTTTTTGATGTGCTTTGGTGGATATTACCGGCAGTATTGATTCATCTGGCATTTGAACATATTTTATTGAAAAAAATGGAGCGCCGAACGAATCATAAAGTTCCCAGGCTCATGCGTTCTTTTGTACTTTTTTTACTATACTTTGTTGCAATTGTGGGGATTCTGGCCTTTGTATTTAGTCTAAAACTCACAAGTCTGCTGGCCACATCAGGCGTTGTTGCAATGATTGTAGGTCTTGCCATTCAGGGAAATATTTCAAATATCTTTTCAGGTATTGTTATCAATATGGAGCGCCCCTTTCGTATTGGGGACTGGGTAGAAATCGATAAAGATATTCGAGGTGAAGTTGTTGATATTACATGGCGCTCAACTCGAATTAGAGCTTTAGGAAAAGAAATTATTTGTGTTCCAAACTATAAAGCTGCTGAAGCCATTGTGAGGAATTATCACTACGTTGAGCAGTCGTATCGGGTCAAATCTACGCTGTATTTATACCCAAACCATTCAATAGAAGCAGTTCAATGTTTATTGATGGATGCGATGACGTCTACAGAAGACGTCATGGATCCTGAAATTCTATTGCGAATAGATAAAGCTGTTGTCCAATATAAGTTATTCTTTTCAGTTAGCAGTTATGAAATAAGGGGAACATACCTGGACATTATTCATCGAAAAATTTTGAACAGTCTGAATGAGTCGAATGTGAAACTGTATGAACCGATTGCTTTAATCAGTGACAGGACGCGATAATTTGTATACCGCATTTAATTCATCACATGCCGTGTAAAATGTATACTGATAAATATAAAATACAATACAATTACGTGTCACAATCCATCCAATGGATGTTGCGATACCAACAGGTGTTGTTTTTCTGGCAATACGATAAATTGTAATTGGCCATTTTGCCCATTGATAAATTTTCATGGATGCTGTTATTGCCTGCTTTATTGATTCTGGCATGGCTTCAATCATTAGTTTTGCCTGAAAGACAGTCTCTAATTTCACATCGGACATTTTGTGAATGATTGGAAGGGATTGAATGGTGTTCACTGTTTTCAGCCAGTAACGACTTCTCTCCAAAATCGGCCCAATACAGGCTTCAAACAAAGGTTTTTCTGTATCGGGAAAATGCATTGATGCAATCGCTTGAGCAGATTCCTCAATTGCCATTTTCCATTGTTTCAATGATAAATTTGCAAGCAACCCTCTGCCAAAGCCAAGATTTTTCTTTCGGATTATTTTTAGCTCTGGAACTTCCGAGAGCATGGATGAATCAATTGCTTGCAGCTTTTCCAGATCAAGCATAAGACTTTCAATTTCTTCTTGAGAAAAAGATACCTGTTGCTGTTTATCTGTCTGACCATATGCATGAATTGCCAGAAGCCCGGTGTATAAATAGATTTCAAGAAGCACGTATCGCGTCAATGTAATCACTGTAAACTGATTGGATAGATAGAATATCCATGAGAAAGGGTCTGGCAGAACAATCAATCGAATCAGGGATATTTTTTGAATGAGTTTACGATATTTTAAATACAAAGCCATGATCGGATTTTTTTGAAGCCTTTTCACGCGATGATAAATATCTTGGATATGACGAATTCTCAAATATCGAAGGGGCTCCAGTCCCCGCTTACTGAGTAAATGATCTACGCGAAATGCAATCTCCTGGATAATGTACAGACAATTCCCAATTGTAATAAATTGTTCTGGATGCTTCTTGTCAGGATAATAACAGGCTGCAATCTGGCACAAATAATCGGGTAATTTTTCAAATTCAGTCAGTTCAGCAATAAATGATCTTTGTATTGATTCACAGGTGTTGATCACAACAATATGCGCTTTTTGATCATGGTAATCCATCTGTTTTATTTTATTTTTCAATGATTTAAGTTCTTGTGTCAGCGTTTTTCGCCAACGTAACAATCCGCGAAATCGCCACAACACGCCAATCAAAATAATAGCAAACAATAATGCAGCAATTGCCATGATGGAGTGAAAAATGATGAAAAAATCAGCCATGCAAATTATCCAGAAAGATGTTTGATCGTGCGCCAGTCGAATCCCAGAAGTTTCGCAGCAGTCCGATCCAGAAGCAGGGGATCGTAGCCCGCCAGAATTTTATTTACAGGCGGATGACATTCTCGACCGCCCAAATGGTATTCCGCTAAACCAATACCTGCATCCATAACAGTCAAATCAGGCGTACGATATTGATTGAGATCAATAATGGATTCGTGCATTTTATTGTGAAACACCGCTTTTTTCCAAACACCATACTTGCCGCTGTAATACTTGGGCGGCGCGATTCCCATCATGTTTTTTAACGTACCAGTCAGTTTGGATAACGAATGCGCTTTTAAAACCGGTACTGAAATCAGATAGTGATCAAAAACACATTCAGGCAAATACATTTCTTTAAAAATTGTGCAATTGCTGTTCGTCAGGTGTTTCAAAGATGCATGATTCAAGTCCATCAGTGGAATGTTCATTGCTTGCGAAAGCTTATGATAGCCCAAAGTTTGAAAAACATGATCGGTTTCAAATGATGCGTCTCCAGTGCCTTCAGCGATGACAACTGGAATATCTGAAATGGATCGAATATAGTTGATAATGGCCTCACAACACGCAGGCGGCGTGGTGACCGGATAGGGTGATGCATTAACGAGATTGGGTTTTATCATAATGGCCTTCTGGCGGGGAATTACAGATTTAAAGTCCAATGTATTCAGTGCATTATGAATACTTTCTGTATATGTCGTTAATGTTTCAATCACGATATCTTTTTTCATTTTTCCTCCATTTTTAGTTCCCTTTCAGCTAAAAAAAAATGCCCACTCATCCGATATAATCAGAATAATTTTATCACATAACAAACATTTTGTAAACTGTATGAATAGGTAAAAAACTTGATGTTCAAAATTTGTACAAAGCTTGCATTCTGTGGGTTCACAGAGAGGGTACTGAATTGGTTGCAGACTGATTTTATCCATATTGAAAAGATCAGCCAATTTATTGATAATTTGCTTAATGGCATTGAGGGCGCTTTAGCGTCCTTTTTCCCCGGAATAACTACGCTGTTCTTGGATTTGCCGAGATTCATCATTTTTCAATGATCATCAATGAATGTCCGACTTTTTTGGAATGCGCCCGAATAATAAGTTCCTCATTTTCTTATTTACAAGTCCAATGTAGGGGCGAACCTTGTGTTCGCCCTCGAACTAATAACGCTTTCGTTCCTATGTACGATGGGCGAACACAAGGTTCGCCTCTACACGTTCTTGGCACATAAGTAAATGAGGAACTTATTATTCAAGCATTCCTAAACAACATTAAATGAAAGATATGACAATGAAACCAATACCTTATGGGAACGCCAATTTTTGTGAAATTCGTAATGATGATTATCTCTACATTGACAGAACATCATACCTGCGAACCCTTGAACAAATGAAAATTACAAGAGCGCTTTTCATTCGGCCCAGAAGGTTTGGAAAGTCTTTATGGTTGAATGTCATGACTCATTATTTCGATATCAATCAAAAAGATCAGTTTGAACATTTATTTGGAGAATTAGATATTGGTAAAAATCCGACCCTGGATGTTAACCATTGTCGGACAAACCCCTGCCAGACATCTTCTGCTTGAGCCGCCTAATCTGGTAATCAAAAATCTTTATGTGGATCAGGTTTTGCGCTTTTTATTGCCTCTTGGTGTGGATAGAAGTCAATCTTCAGCCGCTGTCATGCATTTTTTTAATGCACATGATTTAAATCCCCTGATTCAATTTATCATTGAAAAACTATTTCCAGTTTTCAGCAATCGTGATTACCGATGGATGAATGAGTTTGCCCTGAAGGCTGTTTTTACCACATTGCTTTGCGATGATATCAACTACGCGCTATTTTCCGAGCCAGAACTATCAAAAGGCTTTGCAGATTTGTGTTTGATTTTAAGGCCAGATGCCAGAAATAACCCTTTATTTGATTTGTTGTTTGAGTTTAAATATGTTGCTGTATCTAAAATCAGTCTAAAGGACATTGATCAGGTCTCTGACAAATTGCTAAAATCAAAACCGGCAGTAAAAAAGGCTTTTGTGGATGCCAAAAAACAGCTGAAATTTTACGCAAAAGGCTTGCAGAAAAAATTTGGAGGCCAATTGAGATTGAAACAATATGCAGTGGTGTCTATTGGTTTTCATCGACTGTTCTTTCAAGAAATTTCTGACAATAATGCTTATCCTGGAAAAAAATAAAAAAATTTCAAAAAAAGTGTAAGAAAATCAAAAAAAATGTGTCTATATTAATAGTAGGGTCTGGTCTAATAAATTCTGAAGGAGGTAAATTAATATGAATTCTATCC